>JACCDO010114368.1_pt1 | contig 21770 bp, 24 predicted proteins | sample 7446101 | NCBI WGS metagenome assembly JACCDO01 (sample SAMN15323440, study PRJNA562643) | freshwater metagenome | isolation source: river surface water | place: USA:Blue River Watershed | collected 2017-08-16
AAGGCCCTGCTAGAATTGGTGGACCAGTTATTGGTGGCCCAATGATTGGTGGACCAGTTATTGGTGGCCCAATGATTGGTGGACCAGTTATTGGTGGACCAGTTATTGGTGGACCAGTTATTAGTATACCTGGCGGTCCTGGTGTTGCTGGAGTAATTTATGGTGCTAGACAAGCAGAAACACCTGCATCATCAAATGATATTATTAGAATAGATGAAATTAATAATAGATTAACAGCAACTACTAAAGATGGTAGCACATTTCCTATTTTAAAAATACAAAAAGTAAATAATAATCAATGTAAAGTTTTTGGCCCTGGTGGAAGAACATCAATAATTGCAACAGAAATTGAAGATGGTGATAGAATATTATTTGTTAATAAAAAATATAAACCAGATGATGATGAAACTATGTTTGATATAACTGATGAAATTAATAAATCTGTACCAGTACCATCTGCATCAACCCCATCTGCTCCAGTTCCTGCTATGACATATGGCCCAACTGCTATTATAACTCCTAATAAACAAATAATACAAGTAGGACCAGTTCAACCAAGCCAAACAGTTCCAATTGGAACTGATGGTAGACCAGTTAGAGGTGTAGCTGTTCCTTTTGGTGTCCAACGCGCAGTGCCCGCCGTTGCTCCCGGCAGAGTAATTGGTATGTTCGGCGCACCAGGCGTTGTTGTTGGAGGTCCAGCGGTTGTAGGTGCTCCTGTTCGTATTGCTCGTGGTGTGTTTTAAATTTATATTCATGTAATGTTCCATTCAATTTATTAATGTCCAAACATGTTGATTTATCAACTATTAATACATTTATAGAAATAGTCGCAGGTCCTGAAATATAATTACAATCTATTTGATTATTATGAATTGATATAATTTGACAAGTCAAATTATATTTTTTCGATATTAACATCATGCCTTTATTTAGTTTCCCTTGTTTTAAAAAACCAGATATAATATATCCAACTGATTGAATATAATTAGTTTTTATAATATTAAATATAATTTCATTATTATCAGCAATAATATTACCTACCATATTTTTTTCAACATAATTTATCATCTCAGACAAAGTAGAAAAATGTTTATTTAATGTTAAATTAAAATCAATAATTTTATTTATATTATTAATAATTACTTTATTTTTACATTCAAAAAATAAGTATTTTTCATTATTATGAATTATTGTATTAAAATAAATATCTCTGGAAGTTTTATAATCATATCCTTCTTTTTTAAAAAGTCTTTTTAAATTATTCCCTTCAAAATAAATTCTATATTCATTCATATATTCATTCTTTCTTCGTATAGTTATATTTAACCAAATATTATTTTTATTAATTCTATTTATAATAATACTTTCTAAATATGAATTACATCCATCCGCCATCAGTTTAATAATATCTAATGAATAATCTATTTCTTCTTGTGAAAAATTTTCATATAATGTTCCATCATCGCAAATACCCAAATAATAATAACATATACCATTACCTTCATTAATTCTCCAATTCATCTGTGCTGTTAATTGATTCAATCTGGAATTGCTAATATTAATAAAATGTCTCTTGTATTCAATATTACCTTCCTCTATCTCAGCTGGTGCTACTCTCATATTAATTAATATTATTATAATTTATTTTTTATAATAATTATTAAAAGAAGATTTGTGTTATGTGTTATTATAACCTATTATTCCGTAGGAATTAGTTGTTATATTCGCTATGCAAATTGAAGCGAAAATAAGGGACATTTTCTTATATAGAAAAAATTGAAATATTTTTGAATTATTAGTAGTTAATAAATTGTATGGCTAACAACCATACTAACGATAATATTGAGCAGTTTCACGTATTTAATTATACTGAGACTGCTTTTAAGAATTGTACTAATGCAATGGATACGCCTACGCGGGAAAATCAATCCGATGCAGAAAGTAATAAACTATGTTGTGATGAAATGTTTTGTTGTTTTTGTTGGCCTATAACTCTGCTTGTTGACATCCTTTCATGCCCTTTTCGAGGATGCATTCATCTGAAGAAGAAATGCTCCAAATAATAAAAATTTATTTATTTTATATTTAATTATATATAATAATGTCTCAAGATTATAATAAAAAGTATTTAAAATACAAGAATAAATATCTTTTATTAAAAGAATTGGAAACCAAACAAAATATGAAGGGTGGTATGATGGAACCAACTGATCAAATGGATACATCTGATGATCATAATATGAGTAATTTAGATACTTTACCTATAGAAGTTGTTGAAAGAATATTACCATCATTATCAATTAAAAATATAAGTAAATTAGCACAAACAAACAAAAGATATCAACAAATATGTGATAACTATATTAGGAGATATATTAGAGATAAAAAATATATAAATAATATAGAGGACATATTTGTCTTATTAAATCATCCATTATATGGTAGATTAGTTAAACCTGATTTTTATAAGTTAAGTAATATAACTAAAATGGAATTATTAAATAGTAGATTAAGAAACATAATTCAAGTATTTAATAATGCAGTTAGACAAAATGGTGGTCCAAGTAGTCCAAATGTAATATTCAGAAACGGTGGTCGTGTATATAGAATTGATATAATTTATGATATTATGCCAGGAAATCAAAATATATTATCAATGATAAGTGCGTTTTCCAGAAGTGCTGTTAGTGAAAGTGCTGAACGCAATGCTCCTGGATTTTTTGGTTATACCACAGTTAATGGTTATTCAATTAGTACAAATTCTAATAAAAATATATATAATTCATTTATTCAAACATTACCAAACACAACACTTCGTTTATTAGATGGAGAACATGGAGATGTAAATGTAAGAGTTGTTGAATTAGTATATGACCCTGGAACTTTTGGAACTAATTTAGCCTATCCAAATCAAGAACCAAGAGAAACAAATGTCTTATATAGTTTATTTAATTAATTTTTAGCACAGAATAAGGTCCTGTTAAACTTAATAAAATAATGTTATCAATTACTTGTTAATAATTTAACTTGTTTTCTTATACTATCTCTATTAAATGCTTCAATATAATTTGTGCAAATTGATTTATTATTATTATCAAGATATCTAGCAACAATTAAAATTGCTTTTTCAGTATTTCCCTTACATTTATTTATAAATTCATTTCCAATTCTAACTGTTTGATTTTTATCAGTAGCAATAAATATAATTGAATTATTATATTTATTATTATAATTATTATTTCCAATCATTATTTTATTATTACTATATAGAGCATAAACAACAATATCACTACAATTATTTTTAATTATATATTTTATAAATTTTGATACTGATTTATGATTGTCAAATATGTATCCTCCTAAATTATATTTTTTATTACGAATATTATCAACTATAATTTTTAATTCATCATTTAGACTTTTAGAATCATGCTCATGAATTTTAGAATCATGCTCAGGAATTTTAGATGAAATATCACCTATTGTATCAAAATAACTAGGAGGCTCTATATCATCATATGATGGTGGTAAACTAATAGTATCATGATGTATTTTAGAACTATCTTTACTTAATAGTGTTCTGATAAATTTTAGTAGACTCATTAAATTAAATTATTAATGTAAATAGAATATAGTTTTATCAATTTTTATTATTAACACACTATATGTGTTAGTCGCCATTCAAAATTGATATTATCAATTTTGAATGTACGCTAACATCTTTGGGTTCTAAGTTCAAAATTATTAATTTTGAACTTAGAATTACCCATATGTGTTAATAATAAAAATTGATAAAACATTATAATAAATATATATTTATTATATTAATGGGTATTGATTTAATCATTGAACGAAAGCCAATGAATGGCAAAGAAGCTGAATTCATAAAACTTCGTAAACAATTAGATAAAGCATTAAATCAAAATGATAATGATTCTGATTCAATCGAAAAAAGTTTTTATAATATCAGTATTAGTCCTTATGATACATTAAAAGAAATTAAGACTCAAGAAAATAATATTGATGTTTTATTTGATTTTGATGGGATTTATGAATCTGAATTATTAGAAGAAGACTTGAAAGAAGAATTAATTAAAAATAAAAATGATAAAGAAACTATTATTTTGGTTAATAAATTAGACTCTTTCATGTCATCAATTAATAAAAATAATGTTGATATAAATGAATATAATGAAATTATGGATTTAATTAAATGGTTGAAAATATGGGGAAATAAAGGACATGGATATATTATTAGTTATTAATTGTTTTATATGCTAACTGTTTTGAGTTATGTGCTAACAATTTTGAGTTTGTTCCAAACTCAATTGTGTTATGTGCTAACAGTTTTGAGTTTGCAACAAACTCAATTGTCATACCAAAGTAAATATGCAAATGAACAAACTATAAATTTTACACCACATGATGTATAATAAAACACACTTGATAAAATTAAATTATTTTTATATGATTCATCAAAATTTAAGTTTTTATCATTTAGATATTTATTAGTATTACTAACATATTCACTACGAATAAGAACATTTATAATTAAACAACTAAATGATACAATGTAAGTGCATTCGCGACAACAACAATTATTTAGTTTTTTAAATATAATGATATTCATAATAATAAAAATTAAATAATAGATAATATCAACTATTGGTAAAACACTAGCATCAAATGTATTATGATTATGATCTCCTAATTCAGTTTCATTTAATGTTTTAATATATTCATTAATATGGTTATTTGTTTTGAAAAATAGATACATATTATATAAACTAGAACTAATATGGAAAATGCATACAAGGATAAACATAATCATTGTAAAATATTTTAAAAATTTTTGTTTATTAATTCGAAACCTTGAGCAATTCAAGGAATAATTCCTAGAATTATTCCTAGAATTATTCCTAGAATTATTTCTTTGTGGTATATTAATAGTAATTGAGTTTGTCCTTGATATTTGCGGAGATGGTGGTAATGAAATAACTTTAACTGGTTCACATGGAATATGAATTACTGCACGGCACATTGGGCATGTAGTATTATTTTTAAACCATTCATTTATACAATTCTTGTGAAATTCATGTTTACAATAAAATTTTTGTAATTCTTGATTTAATTTAAAACTACCCATACAAATAGAACAATCACTAGTCATATCAGAAATTATTGACTTATTATCATCAGTATTAATTTTTAGCATTTTATATAGTAATTTTATTTATATATTCATTTTTAATTCAATTTTTATTAAACACAATTGTGTTTGTTTAATATAATGGTGTTATGAAAATAATTGAAAAAAAAACAATATATTTAATATATAATATATTATAATGAATAATCAATTTGGTGGTTATATAATTTCTAGTTTTGTAAATCAAATTATTAATGATATTTCAAGAAGGGCTAACCAAACCCCGGAAATTAAGAGAGCGATTAATAGTAGTATAACAAATACAGGTCATGGATGTATTTTATTAGGTTCATCATCAAGATTAGAAGGTGGTGATAGAAATATTAGAATGTTAGTTGGAGCACATTTTGCCAGACATGGAAATTTAAAAATTGGAACATTTGGTGGTGGATGTAATAGAGGTGAAATGACTATTGATACTATGATTAGAGAAACAATTGAAGAAATATTTAATTTTAGAGCATCTCAATCAATGATTGAAAGAATTAGAGAATTTCTTAATATTAATACACATTTATATTATATTTTTCAAGTAAGTGATACGACAAGAGCTTACTCTTACATTTTTGATATTAGTATATTGGGAGATTTTATTAAAATTATTAGAGATATTCATCAACCACAAAATATTACATTTTTTATACCTGCAGATGATGGCTTATCTAATTTAAATTTATATTTAGATGCTAATATAAGATATTCTGATACATCATCTTTTAGTGGAGCTAATCCAGAAGTTGGACCAGAAAATACAATTAGATTAATTGAATTTATGAGAAATAGATATATATCACGCGGTATATTTGAAACTTATAGACGATTAAGAATCCATAGAGAAGCTGGATTAGATGAAATTAAATATTTATCATTTGTATCATTATCAAAGTTATTAGCGGGTGTTCCAGCCAGAAGATACAAATTATTTAATTTTAATAAAAACAGAAGAGAGAATTTAGAAATGCAAGATTTTTTAGTAAGATTATTAAGTAAAGATATTATGAGAGCCATTTTAAATTATCAATAAAAATTATCTAAAATATTAATAATTAATGAAATTAATGTTAAACGGCGGAGCTCATATAGGCAATATATCAAAAGAAGAATTTTATAAATTGTATGAAATTGAAAAACTTCCTTTCTCTAATTTTAAAGATATGTTTAATATCATTGAAAAAAAATCACCTTTCAATGTATTAATAGGAGCTAAAAATTCAAATGAGAATGATTATAATAGATTTAGAAATAGTAATTTTTCTTTATTTATTGATAAAATAGATAATTTATCTAATATACAATTAGAAATTAGAAAATTATATGATAGACAATATGAAATGTTTACAATATTTACTACTGATAATGGTATAGATTTTATGAGTGCTTTTTTATCAAAATTTAGTGGTTTTAAAAAACCTAAAATGGGACAATTTGTAGATAATTATGTAGCAGATATGTATGTCGCCTATTTCCTTCCAAGAGATTGGTATATGAATATAATAATATCTACTTTAAAACCAGGTGGTAAATTAATATTTGAACATACAGAACAAACTGTAAATACATGTTTTATAAATGACAAGAGTCAAATTGTTGATATTAATTTTAAAATAGTTCCTCAAGAACTATTAAATAATTTAAAAATAGACCATACTAATCATACAATAGATGTAATTGATTTAAATGTTTTTAATAAATTATCACTATTAGCACCTTCATTCCCAATTAGTTTAGTTTATTTTGATGAATTGCGTAAGCCACATAAATATAGTTATAATTTATATGAAACATATAGTAGATATTTAGCTAATAAATATCCTATGTTTGATGTTGAATTAAAAACTTATTCTTTTAGTAATTTTACTTATCCAGTCCCAATAAACCCAGAAACTGATTCATATGTTAAATTTGTTTTTGAAAATATAATGACAGTAGATGAAAAATATGATTATTTAACTACAAAAACAATATCTGATGAAAAAATAGAAGAACTAGTTAGAAGATTCTATTTAAGTGATGAAATAAAATCTAAATTATCACAAATATATATTTCAAGAAGTGAGAAGCCAAATGTAGATACATTTAGAGATGATTTATTTAGACATTTTAAAAAAATATTATATTATCATGAATTAACAATGAAAATAGATAAACAAGAAGCATCATCGACAATGGAAGCATCATCGACAATGGACGCATCCTCGGCAATGATGAAATACTTAAAATACAAGAATAAATATCTCGCTTTAAAGCGAGATATTTAAACATATTCGATGAATTATAACAATCGAACAAGAATAAATATGTGTTATGTGTTATTCAAAAAGAAACTTTTTCTTTTTGAATAATCGCTAACATCTATGAAAGTGATGTTTAAAAAGTTCCTTTTTAAACAACACCATACTCATATGTCATTACATATTGATAGTTCTAAGATAAAAATAATTTAAACAAAGTTAAAATATAATTTATAATAATATTAATAGTAATGAATATTATTATAGATATATCATCTGAAGATAATTTTTACACATCTTATCATCAATATTTTTTGAATTTATATAAAATTGATTTCAGTCTGCCTAAGAAATATAAATATGTGTTTTATTGTAGAGATAGCGATGAAATATATTGTTTAGAAGGTGGTTCTATGGAAGAAATTTATTATAAGATTTTATTTAAAATAGATTATAATAGTTGTTATGATATTTATGTATATATTGGTTCTGAATATAAACCTGATGTATTAAATGACCCAATCAAACTATTAAAAACACATTATTTTGATAATTCTGAATATTATATTTTCGAAGAAATTAAGTTTATTAAATCAGATTTAGAAAATGAAACTATAAATAAAGAAAAAATTAAAATTAATATAAATTCATCAGATGAATTTTATGAAAGTTATAAATTATACTATCAATCAAAGATTTTATCCAAGAATTTGTCAAAGAATTTGTCAACTATTGAATTTAAATATGTATTAATTTCAAAAGAATTTGCTGAAATTTATTTTATAGAAGGAAATTCATTAGAGGAATTATATTATATAGTGTTTTTTAAAATTGATATTAAATGTTGGGATAATATTTATGATTCAGAATATTCAATGAAAGAATTAAAAAATCCTATAAAATTATTTAAAACTCATTTTATTGAATCAAAAGATTTTATTTTTAATCCAATATTTTTTATATAAAAAATCTATAGTTTATTATATGTTAAAAACAATTTTAGTTGTTTTTTTTGCAATTAATGCAATCTTCTGGAGTTTATTCCCTCATGAAATCCACTGTTATATTGCTACAATGATAATGCCTAAATGCCCCGAACATAGCATCCATTTAACAATTGGTTTAATTTCATTTATTGTTGCGTTTGTTATAGCTCAATATGACTATCTCAAATCAATGTTTTAACCAATGTTCACAGTGGTAATATAAAATAAAAATTATTTAATTAATACTTAATTAAATAATTTTCATTGTTCCATACTAGTAGGGTACTTATTAATTGCCTTCGGCAATATAACAACTGTTAAATAATATAATTTGTTTTATGTGCTATCATTAGCAAAGCGAATATTAATAGTTTTGAGTTTGTAAATTTATATCCTAAATAAAAATTGAAATAAATAAATGATAACCGATGTTAAAAATTTGTATGGCTTCAGTTGCTAGTCATATCGTTGATAACTCTAAACCTGATATTATTGATGATTATTATACTATTAACCTTTGTTCACAAAATGTATATCATGGTGAATTCAAACGCACACTTTGTGGACAGATTAAATTTGTTAATAATTATGCCTATGGTAAATTCCATGGACCTTGCACGGAATATTATACTAGTGGACAGCCAATTCATGTATATAATTATAGGGATGGGCTACGCCATGGAAAATCAACAACATATTACCCTAATGGTAAGATTTTGTGGGAAGAAGATTTTGAAAATGATATTTTACATGGAGAAGTAAAACACTATTCAGAAAATGGAAATGTTATTTCTTCTGGTAAGTTTGTCAATGGATTAAAAGAAGGAGAACACATTGAAATTGATGAAAAGTATCATAGTAAAAAAGTTATGAATTATGTTAATAATAAATTACATGGACTATCCTCTATTTATATTTTTGGTAAGGTATATAGTGAATGCATGTTTGAAAATGGTATTCGTGTGTCAGCTAAATTTTATAAATAAATTTCATTTAATTATAAAATAAAGAATTAATAAAAAATTACTTTAAAAAGAATCACTTTTTAAGGAATCTACAATAATTTTAATATAATCATGCATATCTTCTTTTGTTGAAAAATATGATTTAATAACATTAGCTTGACCATTTGGAAATACATAGTCATAAGCTTCATCAGATAGAATATTGATACTTGAGACCAAATCATTGGACAATCCAATTTTAACAATTCCCATTTCATATAATTCCAATAGTTGTTCTTTAATAAAACATTTGGGAATACTATCAGTATTATATTTTGATACAAAATTAAATGGAAATTGTGATTTGTTATAAATTCCATCTTTAGAACGCTTTGTCATTCCCAATTTAAATGCAATGTTATCAACAATTTCAATAGGAATTGATAGACTATTAAGTGCGTTGGCGTAGGTTTCGCGTTTGTCCTCAATATCAAAAATAAACCATACTTGAGATTGTGATGTAGTCCTAAAAGGCACAATAATAGTTTTATTCAACTCAAAACGAGGATGAGGACTTGTTTTAATAACGTGTTTATTCAAAATAAATCCTTGCGTGGGTTTATAGATTTTAGTATTTCGGATTAGATTGTTTTTATAAAAATATGTGTTACGTTTAGTATATACATCAATCCGGTTCTTAAATACCTCAATTCTTTCTGTATCGTTATAAAAATTATATTCATAATCATCGTCAATCTTAATAATTGTTTCTGTGTCTGTTGTTAAAATTTCGTAGGTGTTTTTTTTAATAACAATACTGTGGCTAAACTTAAATTCACTAGTAAAAGTGAGATCATTAAAGATACGTTGAATATTCGCGGTAGATGCCATAGTAGACATTAATTGTTTATTTAATGTAATGTTATTAAAAAATATTTCAATTTTTATGATATCTTAGACAAAGTATAAGATATTGGTAACTCGCAGTTCAAAAATAACATTTTTGAACTTCGAACCCAAAAGAGTTAGCATACATTCAAAATTGATATTAATAACCTTCGGTTGTTTTGAATGGCGACTAACACATATCATAAAGTTAATTGCGATAGCGGTTTTAATAAAAATTGTTTAAAAACTTTTAATTTTAATATATAATGGATATAACAATCAATAAAGAAAAAACAATTATTTTAATTAAAATCAATAATAGAAGTATTAGTATTGATAAACAATTTATTAATAATAATATAACACCTAATTTTACAGTTGAAATGTTTTATTATGTTTTGCTTGAATTTAATAAATACAATACTTATAAATTAACTAAAAAAGAAGATTATTATGTATTTGAAGGCTATTATTATGAACCATATGATCAAGGTGATGAAATACACATAAAGTTCAATATATAATCATCTAATTCAGTAAAACCGAAGGTTATTTCACTCCTTCATCTAATTATAAAAATTGATTGGGGAATATAAAATCACAGATTTTATATACTCACAATTAACTTTATTAAACAAACTTTAAAAGTTTGTTTAATAAAAATTGAAATTAATTACATCTAATAAAATTATATTAAATAGTATGGATAATAAGCAGATGGGTCTATATAACATGCCGGCAGAGATGATTGTTGAGATTGCCTCTAAGTGTTCTAATGGTATTGATATTTATAATTTGATGCATACAAATGAGCGTTTTTTTCAAATTATATATAATGATTTGTATCAAATTATCAAACAATTGATTAAAAATAATAACTATAATAATAATTGGCCTATTACTTGGCTATATAATTGGTTTTATTATAATGCAACTGTTAATGATAAAAAACATAATTTTCTTAAATTCAAGGGTTGTCTGCATGTAATTAAAACTGAGACAGAAGAAACAGTCAAACAGAACCTTTATCAATTGTATAAAGTGGGAAAAGATAATATTAGTGTTTTTTATTATTTTGACTTGCGGTATCGTTTTAATGTCAATCATCATTGTGCTTTTCATATGATTAAAGATTTGGACGCTGTTAAAATTAAAAAAATGATGTCATTGATGCTTAAAGGTCTGCCAATTAATGATGCACATAATGCTGTTGAAATTTGTGAGACTGAAGAGGAATTTGACAAGATATTTACATTGATTGGTCGTGGTATTTCTTCATCCGCCGCAGTTCAAATAATTAATTACGATTATAATGACGAAGAGATTGAAAAAATCATTCAAATGACAAACAGAAATCTAGACAATGGAGATAAACTTAGTTATGATGTTGCAGTTGAGGCAGACACACTAAGCGACGAACATATTGAGAGCATGTTTGAATTGATTAATCAGGGTGTAGAACAAGATGTAGCACGAACATCCGCTCACCAACCGCCTGAAATCAAACGTATTCTTGTTTATATGGTTCAACATGGTATTAGTTCATCTAGTGCAGAAATTATGATTGAAGATGAAGACTGCGAACATGGTATTAATTATATTATTGAATTGATTGATAATGGTATTAATACATATGATGAACTTGGGCTAATTATTGGTAATACAGAAGATAGTAATGAAATTGAAATGATATTGAACCTATTGAAACAAAATAAGGATGTTAAAGGTTTTATTCAACGAATTAATCATGATTATGAAAAATTTAAGCTGTTTATTTCTCTGATTAAAAATAATTCTTCTTTTGATGATGCTTGCAATATTTCATTGCATTGTAATAATTAACAATCAATGCTTCTTTTTCTTTATAATGCTATTATAAATAAAATATTTCTTATTTTTAATATCTAAAACCAAACAATTAAAATGATTAGTTTTTATAATTTCTAACATAACATTTTCAAATTCTTCAAATGTGTTAAATACATTGTATCCATAATGTTCATATAGTCTTTTTCTATTTGGTCTAAAATGTTCATTTAATAAAAAAACATAATCAACACAACTTCTCATAATAGGTGGTATACCTAAAGAAAATTGCATTGTTTGTATTAGTGTTAATTTATGAGTATTTTTATTTTCGAATAAATTTATTATTTCTTCATTTTTAATCCAATCACCTTTACTGCTCAAACAATCATCTAAAATAACAGCAGTATGATAATAACCACAGGTATTATTATTATTAATTAATAATTGTTGTCTTTCAAATACTCTATTTAAAATATTTGAATCATAATTATCGTAAATAAATTTCTCTTTAATAAAATCAGAATAAAATGTATTTAATCTTTCTGTTTTAGATATAGCTATTTTTGCCGGATAATTATTAAAATGATTAATAATATCTCTAACGACTAGTGATTTACCACTAGCTCTCATTCCAATAATCACAATATATGGATTTTCTATTTGTAATATATCATTTATCTTTGATAATATCATTATATTTTTCTTTAATAATTCTTTATATTTGTTAAGAGAATAATAAACAAAAATTGATTAATTGATTAATTAATTCTATAATTTTTATAATTAATGGAAACTATTAATTATAAGGATATTTATAATTATTCAATTGGGGATTTATTTGAAAAAGTTATGATAAAATATAAAAATAATACTTTATCATTTGAAGAATTTCTTCAAAAATATTTTATTGAAAATGGTTTAGATGAATTTATTAGTAAATTATATGATAATAAATATTTTGATTATCAAATAGATTATAATAAATTTATTAATGATTTGCTAACAAACAATTTTCCTAGTGATTTTGATGTTGAATCATTAAATTATACAGAAATATTTTATAAAAATAATATGCTCTTATTCAATGAATTTATAATTTCTTATGTTAATGATAATAATGATATTAATATTATTAATAAATTGATTGACCTAAAATATAATTTTCCAAAGATTGAATATAATAAAAATTTTGCTGATATAATATTAAATCCAAATATAATTTCTAAGAAAATTGTTGATTATTTTTATGATGAATTGTGTCATTATATTAAATATAATGGTAATGATGAAAACATTGCAATTAAATTAATTGAATATGGTATTAAAAATGTTAAGATTGATTATAAAACGTTTGTTAATAATCTTTATATTATGGATTTAGAAATGATATATAGTCTTAATATTAAATATTATGATAATTTTTATAAAATAGATACATTTATTGAAGATTTTATTAATGATAAAAATGAAAAATTAGTTGAAGAATGTTTAGATTATTTATTATTTAAAAAATATCCAATCGATAAAAAATTATTCTTACAATGCAATTCAAATTATTTATTAAAGTGGTATATAAATCGAAGATTATAAATAATATCAATAATAATATATAATTAATATGGAAAATAATTTAAAAATATTACTTGCTATTTTAGATACTTTTCATGATTTTAGTCCATTAGATCGGACTAAAATTCCAGATCCAAATGCAACAGGTAAAAAAAAATTCAGATATTCCTATGATATAATTAATAAATTAAAGCAATTTTATTTAACATTATTACCAAATAATTTTGGTATACCAGATAAAAATAACTTATATTTTGACTCATTTTTTAATATAAATAATAATTCATATCCAAATATTGAATCTAAAAAATTTAAAAAATATTTACAAAATTATTTAGTTCAAAATTTAAAATTAAATGGTTTTAAATTAAATTTAATAAATAGACAAATTATTTTAAACTTTGATAAAATTTTTGATGTTAATCTTAATGATATTTCTACTAATTTTCATAATAACCTTAACAGTATGTTAAGTGATTTAGAAAAAATTAAATTAAGGCATTTAATTTATTTTTTAATTAAAAATAATAATGATAGTAAATATTGTATTAGAATTATTAAATTTTTATTAAATTATATGAATATGAATTTTATTAATGATGATTTAACAGATTTAATTTATGATAAAATATTATTAAATTTATCTAATTTATTTGAAGATAATAAATATTTAAAAAACATAACATATCCCATAACATTTTTTGATGATATGTCATCAGGAATACCAAAAATAGGATTATTTAGATTTAAAATAATTAATTTAGATAAGAGAAGTATAGATGAAGCATCAGTTGAAGGTCTTGATAGTTATTTAGTAGATGAATTAGATAGAAAAACTAATAAACAATTATTAATTGATGATGAACATACACTCGCATTTAATATTAAAAACAATGAACAAGTTATAGATATATTAGGAACTAAAACATTTTTTAATAATAAAATAATATCAGAATGGGAGTCAATATCATTTCGTATTTTACATAATTTTGTTGGTAGAAATGCAAATGATGAATCGAATAATGGTTTATTTCAGGATACTAAAAATATATGCGAACTTTATGATAATTGTGTTAAATATATAAATGATCCTAATAAAGATTTAAATATATTAGATAATGAATTAATAATAATTCATAAATCATTAGATTATATATTCGAATTAATTAATTATATTAATGAAATTATTAAAAAAGTAAAAGAATTAAATATACCAAAAGAAAAAGAAGAAATGAAAAATTATTTTAAATGGCTTGGATGGTCTGATAAAAGAGAGAAAGCAATTATTAATTTTGTAAAAAATTTAAAAGAAGATAGTGAAATTTTAGAACCAAAATTAAAATCCTACTTAAAAACTATGAATAGTAAATTATCAACTATAGAAAATAAAATACTTATTTATAAAGAAACAATAAAAATTATAAATGAATATATATCTTTAATCAATAAGATTGAAGATATTAAGATTAAATTAAACATAAATTCATTGGATACTATCAAAGAACAAAATAGTGACTATGAATTAAAAATTGCCTTTAGGTTTGATAAAAATAATGATTATTATAAAGGGAAAAAATTAACAATTCAAGGTATATATTTAGCATTTTATCATTATTTAAAAAAATATAATATAAAAGTAATTGATACTAATAATTTATTTTTAGAGTTATATAAAGTATACAATAAATATAATATTGATAATAATAATATTGGTTTAGCTCAAGGATGTATTGCATTTTTATTATTTAATTCAAAAAGGTTCGGTGATTGGGCTCAAGTTGAATTATCTAAAAAATATTATTTCTTATTACAAACAAAAGATTTCTTTTGTAAAATGTATTCACTATTAATTGGTGCACCAATTATTATTAATGGAGATGTAATTATAAATGCAGAAGATGAGAAAGAATATGAAGAGGGTGAAATAGCAAAAAGTGATGATGAGGATATTAATATTTCAAGTGATTCATTCTTTCTTTATAATAATAATGTTCCTGATGAGATATTTTCAAAAGAATATAAAAAACAATTTGTTATTGTTAATAATAAAGGTAAACAAGAGGAAATGAATAGACCCAAAATAAGATATACAGGACTTAGAAATATAGAAACACCAACATTATCGAGAGAATATTATTACAAATATTTACAATATAAATTAAAATATTTGGATTTGAAAAATAAAATTTATCTTTCACAATAGATATAACTGTATCCATTTTCTTTTATAGATTCTACTATTTGTTTTCCTAAACACCACAGAGAAACAAATAATTGTATTTTCTCATTCTTAATATTATCAAGATAATCAACATTAGTTAGATAACATTCAATTGAACCATCTTGTTCTTTAGTAATTCTTATTCCTAATTTATCAATATCAATATTTGCTTCATTCAATTTATGTATAATTTTATTTAATTTATCAATAACAAATTCTAATTCATAATCATAGAAATGATATTTAATAAAAGTATTTTCATACATTAAAGCGCTATTAAATTTATAGTTTTCTTGAGTATCATCATCTAATTCATCAAAATGTTCTTCATAACTAGTATAGCACTTTTTACAATAATTATCTTTCATATCTTCCACAAAACAACAGCACTCTACATATTCTAAACATTTTTGTGGATATATAAAACTAATTTTATTCTTAAAATATGCAGGATCATTTGGAGATTGAACTGCAAACCAATATTCGCCTGAAAGTTTTCCATAATAATAACGTCCCATTAATTTAATAATATTTAAATCAATTAAATTATAAATCAATTTTTCCCATTTTGGATATTTGTGTTATGTGTTATTCTAATTATATTCGCTACGCGAATTAAAGCGAATATAAGGAACTGTTCCTTTTATAATATTCTACGAATTATTATAATCGCTAACATCTATGGAAGTTCATTTAAAAAAGTTCCTTTTTTAACTGAACTCTACCCATTTGTGTTAACTATAAAATTTTAATAAATGTCCTTTAATAGATATTTTAATATCTACATCAATTGTTATATTTTCTTTTATAAATTTAAAATAAGATTTAGGTATAAAATCTTCTATTATTAAATCTATTCTTTCTTCCATTGTTATACTTTTATTATTAGCAATACTAACAAAATGTTCTAAATTTTGATGATATTCTTCATCGCTTATTCTATTATATACTTCTTCAGTCATACCTGTATTTTTTCTATATATACCATTTTCAATTCTTGTAAACAATCGATTAAATATTTTATAACATATATTATGTATTAGTATATAAACAAGGCCAATTGGAGATATAAAATCTTCTACATTTATAAATTCAGATTTATTTATATAAAAATTTAATATATATCCATCATCATTAATTGCTTTATATATCATATATAAATTTGGTTTAGCTAAAGCAAACATATCGGCATATAGATTTGCACGAGTTAAAAAAGTATATGTAAATTTTTCTGAAGTGATAGTTGTTAAAAAATAATTACATCCTGTTAAAATTAACACATCTATTGTTTTATTTTTCTCAACAAATTCTGTATTTATAAATTGCATTAAATCACTTTTTTTATATAAATCATCAGATAACATATAATTATTTTTTTTAAGGTTTTCAATTAATATTGATTTAGGTTCATTTGTTAGTGAATTAATTACAAAATAAGGATGTTTAATATAACTGATTGGTATAAGTCTATTTATAGCATTATTAATAAAATCAAAATTTTCATCAAATGTTGAACCGTTATTTAATGAAGTGCAACCAAATAAAATAGTTTTATCAGCCCCACCTTTTTGATTATTTTTTAGATTGAAATATTTATTCTTGTTCGATTGTTCTGAAAAATCTAATGATTTTTCAGAATTCATCGAATATGTTAAAATATCTTTTATTAAAAGATATTTTTTCTTGTTTAGCGTTGATGATTTTTTATATGAAAAATCATCTTCGCTAAATATGTTTAAATATTTCAATTTTAGATTGAAATATTTATTCTTGTATTTCAAATATTTTAATTTATAATCCATTAAATAATTTTAGATTAAATGTTTTTATCTATAATTAATTAATGTCAAAAGCACAATTATATAATGATTTACATCCAGATAAATCTTTAAAAAATACAGGTTTTAAAGATAAAGCAACTGCTATTCATACAATTAATATTGTATCCAAACGTTCTTTAAGATATCAGTTTGATGTTATAAATACTATGTATAATAGAGCCAAATATCATCCACATATAAATGATGATATGAAGGAATCAATGAGTATATTCAAAAAATGGTTAAAAAATTATAGTTCATTTAAAAAAGCAGAAGATAAAAAGTATCCATGGCTATCATTAAAAACAATTGCCAAATATGAAAAAATAGCAGAGTTATATGGTGTTAGCAAAGTTGCACGCGGATTAAAGAAAGGGACTAGAACAGATAATGGATTTTTAGAAATGTATAAAAAAGTTGGAGGTCAGGCAAGTAAATTACAATATATTCCAGTTAAAAAAAATAAACCAGATGGTCAGGATTATTGGTCTTATCGTATAAGCTTTCTAAATTCACGTATGGGTCAAATAAAACATGCTAAAACACCATTATATTATACTGAAGGAAAATTTAAAGGATTACCAACTAAACAACATATAATTGTTATATTACATGGTTATTCACCTGATAAGAAATTATATAAATGAGTTTGGTATAGTTTAAAACGTTCCGTTTTAAACAACAAACTCAACACTGTTAGCGAATATTCAAAATGAACTTAGTTCATTATATTCGTTTTACGAATGTTAGCACATAACATAAATAAATTAACTCTTATTATAAACAATATCAAATAACACGTCCGGTTTTATCTCATTTTTCAAAGAATTAAATTGTTCAATCTGCTCATGCGTAGGAGGATTATCAACTAAATATGATGCATTTTTGGAGGAAAAACCAAGGTCAAGATAGAACATGAACTGTTGCCGTTTTACTTTTGCTTGAAGCAAATGTTTAAATGCATAGTGTTGAGTAGCCCCATGAGAAATCATTTCATCAATGTCATTATAGGTCCAGTCGAAACTATCTGCTTTTTCAACTTCTTCAAAATAATATAGAATATTGAATATAAAAAACATATTTTCATCAGAATTATTTTCGAACTTGCAAAAATCTGGATAACGCTCTAAAAGCTTAATCAAAATATTCAGATAATTCTGCATTTCATCTGGGTCAAAAATAGGATCATCAGTTTCAACATCAATATCAAAATCTGTTAACCATGTCATAATCATCCTGAAGCACATTCGAAAGCCAAGACTTTTACTTAACAAATAGGTAAAAAATTTAACTTTATATACAAGCTTTGGAGACCTCGGAATTGTGAACAGTTGTTCTGGAAGATGGATATAATTCTGGTTGATAAAATAGTCCATTTCTGTAGTAGTAATAAAATGGTGCATACGAAGAACATTAATGAACCTGTCATAAGTATTGTCAAAATTGAACCAAATAATCTCATCCAAGAAATCAGGATGGTTTCTATAGGCATCCACGAATGCGCTCAAATTATCACGCACAAAATTAGCAATATTCTGAAAACTATCAATAAGACCAAATAGATTACTGGGATTGAATAAGGTTAAATATTTAATTACAACACTCTCAGGCAAATTAATTTTAATGTTATTCACGGGCATGGTAATGGTAGCCATACACCTTTTTATTATTCCACATTGAATTTAATAATATTTCAATTTTTATTAAACAAACCTAAAGGTTTGTTTAATAACTGTTAATCCGTTTTCTATGAAAAATTATTAATTTTTCATAGATACGCATCAATTTTTATAAAAATTGATATTTTATATGTTATTAGTTAGTATAATAATAATTATGGCATCAAATCCATTGAGGTATTATATTAATAATGAACTGGTTAGTATTAAGAATATTATTAAATATTTGCATTGTTTGTATTTTTATGGTATTATTCCAAAGTATCAATTAAATATAACTGAAACAGAATTACTTATTACAATAATTTATTCAATATCAACCACGGACCTTCAATTAAGTGGATATACAGTTATAAGTTATAATATTTATACAAAAAAATGGAGAGGTAGTATTAATAATGCATCAATAGTTGATGGACGTTTTGTTGATAAAACATTTACAAATCTACAACGAGACTTCCCTTTTGTTATTAACAATAATTTACTAAAAATAAATTATCAACAACCTTATATAGAATATATAATTGAAAGTCATCATATAGAAGATGTATTGGAACCATCATTAAATAATTTTAATCATCCATCATCATCATCAGTTCGAATGGAACATTATATTCTACACCCTATAACACCAATAGACCCGCGTAATATTATGTGTAATCCTTTAATTAATATGGATTTGCATAATTATTTAAAATATACTTTAAAAATAAATCAAGAAGAAATTGACAATTATTATCATAAAATAGATTTACATGAAAAGTATTTGGGATTTGTAGATTTAAAGAAAATTATTAATCAGAATTATTTTTTACCAGATGAATTATGGCAGAATATTTATAAATATTATTAATCGTTGGTTCTAACCATCAAATATTATCATAATATATTATTATTTTATTATCAATTAAAATAAATTAATATTCGAATTCTTCATTTAAGCGACCATTATTATGATTACCAACAATAAGCGTTCTAATTGTCATGTCATGAAAACTATAATTTTGAGTGATTGACTCAAATAGCCTCATAAAAATAGAATTAAAATCAAATTCAACACTACCTTCAATCATATCGCCACGGGCAACACGAACCTTATTATGAATTAATCCAATATCAAAATTCAATTGGTAAGAATGAGAGAACATAATATCGGTATTTACTAATTTAATCACAATACCAGTAAGATTACGTTCAATTGGACCTTGTGAAGCATCAAATACATTGAAGAGACCACCATTATTATCAACCAAATCCATAAATTTAAAAATAAGTAGAACAGACCGAATTGCATCTACTTGCATAATAAAATTCATTCCAACTGGAATACCCTGACCAACAACTTTAACAAAATAATCAGCAATTAAAACTTCAATTGCATTACGAATGGAACTTGATGTGTTGGTGTCGGCGTGAATGTTCTTCAATGTCTTATATTTAATATCAGGCATTTGATTAAATTGAGCGCAAACATCTTCCCGAATATTATCAAATACATACAATTGAACAAAATTTTCCATTTCCATTCCATTCAATCGTTCCTTTAACAACTTAACTACAAAAGGGCCAAGCTCAGGCATATCAACTAACTGAATCAAATCACTATCACTCATCTTATCAAGAATCATACTAATTACCTCACAAGGCAAATTTAAGATGTTATTATCATATGATGCAACAGAGTCCATCAAAAGGTTTTTAATAATAGACTTTATTGTGTTAAATAATTTCAATTTTTATTAACAAATATTTAGATTTGTTTAATGAGAATTATTATCCTAACCTTCGGTTTTAAGGGGTTTCAATTTTTATAGGATATTAAAATGCTATCACGTTGGCGTCTAAATAAATATTGATTTATTAATTATTTAACATATTAAATAATTAATAATGAACTCTGATAATACAACTACTGACCAATCATTATTATTACTAAAGTATTGGATTAATGGCACTATTAAAAATAATGTAACTGTTAGAATAAAAAAGAAGACACAAGATGCGAATTATTTAGGAGTTAAATCTGGATTATAAAGTTCGTCTACTGGAAATATTAGTTCTAAATATATGTGTTAGTCGCCATTCAAAATTGATAATAATAACCTTCGGTTGTTTTGAATGTACGCTAACATCTTTGGGTTCTCAGTATATTCGCACCATACTTATTTGTTTGAAGAAATAAATTTATTATATTTTTTAAGATAACTTAATTCATTATCAGTTAAATTATAATTTTTTAAATTAATAGTTTCTCTTGTGTATGTAACAAGTATTTCAGCAATTGAATGATGAATTGGGTAAAAATCTAATATAATCATAAATAGTATTAATGATTCATTCTTTACTGTTTTCTTTAAAAGTTTCAATGTATTGAATATAAAAAAATATATCATAATACTAGAACCAGAAAA
>JACCDO012291011.1_pt1 | contig 21768 bp, 18 predicted proteins | sample 7446101 | NCBI WGS metagenome assembly JACCDO01 (sample SAMN15323440, study PRJNA562643) | freshwater metagenome | isolation source: river surface water | place: USA:Blue River Watershed | collected 2017-08-16
ACTACGTGTTGAATCTGCAATTTGTGGTGCTGGATTCGATCGCGGTGGCCATCTTCACCCTGGAATATGTGATGCGGCTTTACTGCTGTGTCGAGGATCCCAAATACCAGGGCGCATTCGCAGGTCGGTACAACCAGGCCAAGCAGCCCTACACCATCATCGACTTACTGGCCATCTTGCCCTTTTACCTGGAAGTCTTTCTTCACCACCTGTTTGATTTGCGTTTCCTGCGGATCTTCCGTCTCGCGCGTCTGCTCAAACTCACCCGCAACAGCGAAGCCACCACCGTGCTGTTCCGGGTGATTGCCCGTGAATGGCCCATCATGAGTGCGGCCTCTTTCATCATGGGCCTGTTGCTGATCCTGACGGCCAGCCTGGGCTATTTGCTCGAGCACGAAGCGCAGCCCGAGAAATTCGAGAACATCCCCCAGTCCATTTACTGGGCGGTCATCACCTTGGCCTCGGTGGGCTACGGCGATATTTCTCCTGTGACCCCCTGGGGGCGAGTCGTCACCTCGGTGCTGGCCCTGTTGGGCATCGGCATATTTGCCATTCCGGCGGCCTTGCTGGCCTCGGCGTTCAGCGATGAATTGATCAAGCAACGCGAAGGCTTGAAGGCCGATCTGTTCAAAATCCTCAAGGACGGCAAAATTGAAGAGAAAGAAATTCAATTCATCCGCGATGAGGCCAAGCGTCTGCATTTGAGTGTGGCCGAAATCAACGCCCTGATTGATCTGGTGATCAAGGACAAGGAGATTGAAGACAACCTGAGGGCGCTTCCGATTCACATGATTGCGAAGCGTCCCGACCATGCCATTGAGTATTTCAAGACCTGCATCAGTGAAATTCGTCAAATCGAAATGCATATGGCTGCAGGCGACTTTGAAAAGACTGCCCAGGAACTGGACCGCTTGACCCAGAGCGAGTTGCAGTTATGGCGCCAGATTCAAGGCAAGGCCTGATCAGGCTGCTACAGGTTCTTCATGGGGGGCAGATCGGCGGGGGCGAGCTGAGCGCTCCCGGTCAAGGGCTCATGCGGTCACGCCGCGCCAAACTGGGGAACAACCGGGTCCACAGCACAGCCACCAGCACCGTGCCAACACCCCCCAGCAAGGCGGCTGGCACCGGCCCCATCAGGGCGGCGGTCGCGCCCGATTCGAATTCACCCAACTGGTTGCTGGCCCCGATGAAAATGGTGCTGACCGCACTGACCCGCCCACGCATCTCGTCCGGGGTCTCCAGCTGCATCAAGGTCTGGCGCACCACCACGCTCACCATGTCGAACGCACCGCTGAACACCAGCGCCAGCATGGACAGCCAGAAAACCGTCGACACCGCAAACACCGCAATCGACACGCCGAACAAGCCCACGGACACCATCAGCCAACGGCCGACATGCCGCTGCAAGGGCCAGCGCGTCAACACCAGCGACATGATCAAGGCGCCCGCGGCGGGCGAGGCCCGCAGCAAGCCCAGGCCCCAAGGGCCCACCTGCAAGATGTCTTTGGCGTAGATGGGCAGCAAGGCCGTGGCCCCGCCCAGCAAGACCGCGAACAAATCCAGCGAAAACCCTCCCAACAGCACTTTGTGCTGCCAGACAAAGCGTACCCCGGCCAGCACTGAGGTCACCGTCATGGGCTCGGGGGCCGCTTGACGGTGCGGCAAGGACAATCGCATCAATGCCAGGCTGGACACCAGCAAGAGTGCCAGACTCAGGGCGTACACCACATCGGCTCCCAGCGCAAAAACAAACCCACCCAGCGCCGGCCCCCCCAGAATCGCTGTCTGCAACCCTGCTGAGCTGAACGCCATGGCACGGGGCAGCAAACTCGCGGACACCAGGGCCGGCAACAAGGCTTGGGAGGCGGGCATCTGGAAGGCTCGAACGGCGCCCATCACCAGCGACAACCACAGCAGCAAGTCGCGGCTGAGTGCGTCGGCCCAGGTGGCCTGTAGCAACACCGCCGCCACCAGCGCCTGCCCCAGCAGGCACACGACAATGATGCGGCCCCGCGGCCAACGGTCGGCCGCATGCCCCGCCAGCAAGGCCAGCAGCAAGGCCGGCACAAACTGGACCAAACCCACCAGCCCCAGATCCCAGGCGCTGGAGGTCAGGTCGTACATGTGCCAGGCCATAGCGACCATGAGCATTTGCGTGGCCATGGCGGCCGTGACGCGCGACAGCCAGTACCGAAAAAATCGCCGCTCCCGAATCAGATCGCCCAGGGTGGTGGCCTGGTGCACCGTCACCTGAGCGCCTCCCAGCAGCGCACCAAGCCCAGGCGCTGCTGAGACCACCAGCCGCGACCGTAATCGCGTGCCTCCTCCACCTGATCGCGTATGCCGGTGGGGGTGACGGGGTCATCAAAACGGGCCGTTCCACAGAGCATGTCCCACCAGGGCAAGAGCACTCCAAAATTGTGGCCGCCCAGCACCCCGGTTGACGTCTCGTGCCCCAGGCCGATGGCGTGATGAACCCGGTGAAAGCGCGGGCTGACCCACAGCCGTTCGCCCCAGCGGCCAAAACTGCAGCGCAGGTTGGCATGCTGAAAACTCTCACTCAGCTGGGTCAAGGCGATCAGCGCCACGAACTGCCCTGGCCCCATGCCGATGAGCTGCGCCACCACCACCCAGATCACGGCATGGATCAAGTCGTCGAGCACATGGTTGCGGTTGTCGGTCCACATCGTCATCTGCCGCTGCGAATGGTGCAGCGCATGCAGGGCCCACCACCATGACCAGTGGTGCTGCGCACGATGCAGGCCATAGGCCAACGCATCGAACACCACCAGGTACAACACAAAACTCACCCAGGGAATGTCGGTGATGCCCGGCCACAGGGCATCCAGATGCCAGGTGCCCAACCCTTGACTGCGCAACGCCCCCAGCATGCTTTGCAGCAGCGGGTCCAGCAGAAAGAACAGGACCAGTCGGAACAGACCCAAGCGGTGAATCAGGGTGTAGAGGATGTCGGTTCGCACGGCTGCTGGGTCGACCACCGGTTCAACCGCTCGCCAACGCTCCAGCGGGCGCAGCACCAGCAGCAGGATGAGCAGTTGCAAGACCCCCACCATGAACCAACCCGTGGCTTCAAACGCGTCCTCCAGAATGCCCCCGAAGCCCAGGGCAAACGCCAGAGGTTGCACCACCGATTGAAACAGCGCGTCCTGCAGGACGGCCCAAGCATCACTCAACCATTCCATCATCAAGCTCCGTGTCGCGCGATCCACTGCTGGAACTGCGGGTGCTCTCGCAAGGTGCGGAAACAAAACCCTTGCTGATGCAAGCCTTGCACCAAGGGCTCCAAGACGGCCGGGGCCCAGGGGTCCTGGCGCGACCAAATGCCCAGGTGGGCCATCAGGATATCGCCAGGGCGGATGCGCTCCAGCGATTGTCGCAACAACTGCGCATTGGGAAACCTGTCGCTGGGCAACTCGTCACCCAGAAAACCCGAGGCCGACCATCCCACGTGCGCGTAGCCACAGGTTTTGGCGGCCCGCAGCAGGGCTGGCGAGGTCTTGCCACCGGGGGCACGAAACAGGGGCAAGGAAGGCACCCCGGTCAGGGCTTGCAGGCGATCCCGCGCCCGGGTGATTTCCGCACAATAGTCCTGGGCTGACCAACGCAGTCGCTGGCCCTTGTGGGGGCCCGCACTGGGGCGCACGTCAAAGCGCCCCTCAGGCGCGTCAGCCAGCCAATAGACATGGTCAAAGGTATGCGAGGCAAAGGCATGGCCCTCGCGAGCCCGGGCCTGCCACCAGGGCGCCCAATGTGAACCCAGGGAGCCATCGCCCTCCTGGGTGAGTTCGTGCGCCGCAAAAAACGTCACTTTCACCTGGTGACGCTGCAACACCTCGGCAATCAAGGGGGCCACGCCCATGTGCCCGGTGTCGAAGGTGAGGTACACCGGCTTCTGACACGGTGTGGAACTGGCGGAGGACGCAGATGGTGTGGACAGTGACGACGGGGTAGCCCGCACCACCTGGGGCAGCAGCCCCACCCACAAGGCGACACAGGTCAGCAGGCAGGTCAACACGCGGTTCGGCACACAGTTCAGTGCCGCGGTCGGACCACCACGCCCCCTGCTGCGTTCACTGTCGCTTGGCATGCTCAAGGGTCCAGATACCGTGCGGCGACTTGCCCACCCGGATCTGACGCACCAGGCGCCCCGTGGCCAAATCGATCACACTGACCTTTTGAATCCAGCGCGAGGACACCAGCAACAGACGCCCATCGGCTGTGACTTCCATGCAGTCCGGTCCTCCCGGCGCCTTGTAATTGTTCACCACCTCCAGCGTCTGCAGATCGATCTTGCTGATGGTGTTGGCCACCCGGTTGCTCACCAGCACATGCCGGCCATCGCCCAGGGCACGGAAGGCATGGGCGCCCTCGCCGGTGACGATGTTTTTGACCAGACGTGCGGGCTGGACCGAGATATCAAACACCTGCACCTCGCGCCCGCCGGTCAACCCCACCAGCAGAAAGCGGTCATCGGCCGTGCCGAACACATCGGCAGGCAAAGAACCTGTCTTGACTCGCCATTTGATGGCCTGTGTGGCCAGATCAACCGCCACCAGTTCGTCGCTGTCTTGCATGGTCGTGTAGACCGTGGTGCTGGTGCTGTCGATCCAGATGTGGCTGGGCGTTTTGGCAGAGGGAAGGCGCTTGGCCAGGGTGAGGTTGCTGCCGTCCCAGCGGTACAGGTCGATGTGGTTGAGGCGGTTGGCCACCGTCACCAGCCACTTCATGTCGGGGGAGAAACGCAGGTGATAGGGGTCGATGACGTTGCGCACCACGCGCTGAACTTCGGTGGTGCGGGGATCGATGAAGGTGAGCGAGTCGCTGGCCGCGTTGGCCACGATGACCGATTTCTCATCGGGTGTCAGGTACAGGTGGTGGGGCTCCTTGCCTGTGGCGATGCGCTTGGTCACGCTCCAGCTGTCAGGGTCGATGACGTGGATGGAGGCATCCTGCGAATTGAGCACAAAAATGGGCGGACGGGCAGCATGTGCAGACAGCCCCATCAAACCCAGTGCGCAAACCGCTCCCGCCAACCATCGCCCCAGTGTCTGCAAGTTCATCGTCAAAGTCTGGTGATATCCCATCATGCCGTCCAGTGTAACGGCTGTGACGCCAGAACCCAGGCCTGCAATCTTGCTGTCAGCACAGCCAGTAAGATTTGCCTATGGCATTGATCAGCATCAGCGGCGTTTCGCTGGAAGTCGAGCGTATCAGCGGGGGGCATGCGCCGGGACGAGCGCCTATCGTGTTTCTGCACGAAGGCCTGGGCTCGGTGGCGCAATGGACCACTCGCGACGGTGACTGGCCTCAAGCGCTATGCCAGGCCTGCGAGCGCGATGGCCTGGTGTATTCGCGTCGCGGCTACGGTCGCTCAGACCCGATTCCGGATGTGCGTGGTGCCAACCGACACGGCCCCGACTACATGCACCGCGAGGCCTGGGCGGTGTTGCCCGCCCTTCTCCAGACCATGGGTCTGACGCAACCGGTGCTGCTGGGTCACTCCGATGGCGGCACCATCGCGCTCTTGCACGCCTCCCAGCACCCGGTGTCAGCCTGTGTGGTCATGGCACCGCACGTCATGGTGGAGTCCCTCTCGATCGAGGCCATCACCACCGCCCGAGAGGCGTACCTCCAGGGCTCGTTGCGCGAACGCCTCAGCCGCTACCACCACGATGTGGACAGTGCGTTCTGGCAATGGAATGATGTCTGGTTGTCACCGGCGTTTCGCTCCTTTGATATCCGACAAGACTGCCGAAGTATCAGCGCGCCGGTGTTGGCCATTCAGGGACGCCAAGACCCCTATGGCACGCAGCAGCAGATCGAGGATATTCGACCCGATCACGGTCGCATCGAGCGCCTGATGCTGGACCCTTGCGGCCATGCGCCACAGCGCGATCAGTCGCAGGCCTGTCTTCAACACATCGCCAGCTTTCTGGCCACTTGCCCCTGACAGGGCACGACTGCGCCCAGCATGACACTCCAGGACTTGCTGTTCTCCCAGGGTTTTGGCACCCGTCGGGTCTGCGCCGGCCTGGTGCAGCAAGGCCACGTGGCCCTGCCAGCCGGCGATGACTGGGTCCCCTGTGACGACCCCTGGCTGGAAGTCTCGCCCGACGAGGGGTGGTCGTATCGTGTGCAGGGCGTGATCTGGGCCTACCACCGCCACGCCTATCTTGTACTGCACAAGCCCGCCGGCACCGAGTGCTCACAGCGTCCCGCGGCCTGGCCCAGTATTTACAGCCTCTTGCCCTCCCCCCTGCGACAGCGTCCCAACAAGTCGGCGGTGCAGGGGGTACAGGCTGTCGGTCGCCTGGACCAGGACACCACGGGCCTGCTCATCCTGACCGACGACGGGGCGATGATTCACCGCATGACCTCACCGCGGCACCATGTGCCCAAGGTGTACGAAGTGGGCACAGCGCAGCCCATGGACGCCTCGGTGGTGGCCCAGCTTCTGCAAGGCGTGGTGCTGCACGATGACCCACGCCCAGTCCGTGCCGCGGCCTGTGAGTTGATCGCTCCCCAGCACCTGCGCCTCACGCTCACCGAGGGCAAGTACCACCAGGTCAAACGCATGCTGGCGGCCACCGGCCACGAGGTGGTGAGCCTGCACCGCTCGCAGATGGGGCAACTGCAACTGCCCGCCGACCTGCTGCCCGGTCAATGGCGCTGGCTCAGCGCCCCGGAGTTGGCCGCGGCCCTCAGCCCACTCGACCTACCCCAAGGCTGCCCATAAGACCTCAACTTCGCCGGCTCATCCCCTGCTCTTTGCCTGAACTCCGTCTGCTCAGAGCCTGCAGTGAGCCGGCAAGTCCCATGGAACAGCCTGCTGATACGACCGTCCAGAAGGCGGCAGCCTGATGGTCCAGGGTATGAAACAATTGACACGTTGTTTCTTGTCACGCCTTGCGCGCACCTCCCATGAGCACTCAACGCCTGGATCTGTTCATCTCCGCCCTGACCGAACTGGTGGAGCGCACCCAAGATGAGTCCACCCTGCTTCAGGAGGGCCGCGTTCTGTTGCAGTCTCTGGTTCAACACGATGACTGGTTGCCTGCTGGGCAGGCACAACCCAGTGCCGAGCGCTACCAGCAGTACCCGCTGTTTGTCGACCCGTTGGGCCGCTTTTCGGTGGTGAGCTTTGTCTGGGGCCCGGGGCAGTCCACGCCAGTGCACGACCACACGGTGTGGGGGCTCATCGGCATGATGCGCGGCAGCGAATGTTGTCAGACCTATGCGGCCGATGCCACGGGCCTGTACCAGCCCCAGGGACCCATGCACGCCTTGCGTCCTGGCGATGTCGACATGATCTCCCCCACCCATGGCGATGTGCACAAGGTGTGGAACGCCTTGGATGATCAGGTATCCATCAGCATCCATGTCTATGGTGCTGATATCGGCCAGGTACAGCGCTGGGTCTACCCGCCCGAGGGCGGGCGCAAAGGCTTTGTCTCCGGCTATAGCCCGGTGCGCCACGACCCCGCTGACCCCATCGTGCAGCGACTGGCCTCCCCGCTGCCCATCACCTCTACGGCCCAGGTCCGTGAAGCCTTGCTGCACCGCGAGGAAATTGCCTTGCTGGATGTGCGGGAGGAAGATCCCTTTGCGCAGAGCCATCCGCTGTTTGCGGCCAACCTGCCGCTGGGTCGCGTGGAAGCCGATGCCTGGCAACGCATTCCACGCCGCGACACCCGTGTGGTGGTGTACGACAACGGCGAGGGCCTGGCCGACACCGCTGCACGCATTTTGCAAAGCCTCGGCTACAGCCAGGTGAGCCTGCTGGAGGGGGGCCTGGCCGGCTGGGCGGCGGCAGGTGGCGAACTGTTTCGCGACGTCAACGTGCCCAGCAAGTCGTTTGGCGAACTGGTGGAATCGATCCGCCACACCCCGTCCTTGCCCGCCCCCGAGGTGCAGGCCCTGATCGAGCAAGGGGCTGACCTGGTGGTGCTGGATTCGAGGCGGTTCGACGAATACCAGACCATGAGCATTCCTGGCGGCATCAGCGTGCCCGGCGCCGAGTTGGTGCTGCGCGCGCGCAGCCTGGCGCCTCATCCCAGCACGCAGATTGTGGTCAACTGCGCGGGGCGCACCCGCAGCATCATCGGGACACAATCGCTCATCAATGCCGGCATCCCCAACCCGGTGGTGGCCTTGCGCAACGGCACGATTGGCTGGACCCTGGCCAACCAGACGCTGGATCACGGTGCCAAGCGGCGTTTCGATCTGAACCAGTTGGCACATCAGGCCGAGTCTGCCGCGGCTGCTCGCGATGTGGCAGCGCGCGCCGGGGTGCAATTTGTTGACCTGGGTGCACTGCATCGCCTGCAGTCCGACCCCCGACGGACCACCCACCTGCTGGACGTGCGCACTCCCGAGGAATTCCTGCAATCGCACCTGCCTGGTGCGACCAGCGCCCCGGGCGGACAACTGGTGCAGGAAACCGACCACACGGTGCCTGTGCGCGGCGCGCGCATCGTGCTCTATGACACGGATGGTGTGCGTGCCTGCATGAGTGCGTCCTGGCTGGCCCAGATGGCCTGGGAGGTCTATGTGCTCGAAGGTCTTGAAGCCTCGGACCTGAGCGCCAGTGGTGCGGCCCAGCTCCCCCAGCCGGCCACGTTATATCCCCTGGTGCACACCTCCCCTGCCCGTCTGCGTGGCTGGTTGGGTCAAGGCGACACGCAGGTGGTGGATGTGGGCAGCAGTGCCGCCTTCGTGAAGGGACACATACCGGGGGCCTGCTGGGTGTTGCGCTCCCGTTTCCAACAGGATGTGCCACGTCTGCCGAGCGCTGCCCGCGTGGTGGTCACCTGTCCGGACGGACGCCTCTCGCGACATGCGGTCGCCCCCTTGCGCGCATTGTTGCCTGCGCCCACCCAGGTGCTGTGGCTGGTCGGTGGCACGCAGGCGTGGCAAGCCGCCGGCGAAGCCCTGGAGAGCAACGACGCCGGACTGTTGAGCGAGCGCATCGACCGATACCGTCGACCCTATGAGGGGACCCACAACCGACGCGAAGCCATGCAGGCCTACCTCGATTGGGAGTTCGGTCTGGTGGAGCAACTGGGACGCGATGGCACCCATGGCTTTCACGTGATTTGAGCCGGAATGCCTGATTCACAACGACGACAGCAACAGGCCCTGTGGGTAGCGCTGGCACTCATCCTCATCTGGGGCGCCAACTTCTCGATCCAGAAATGGGTGATGCGCGAGATCACCCCCACCGGATTTTTATTCGGGCGGTATCTGCTGATGCCGGTCTGTGCCCTGCTCCTGCTGGTCTGGCGTCACGGTTTGCAGTTTCCCTCCCTGTCGCGTGACGATCTCTGGGGGCTGGCGCGCCTGGGGGTGATTGGGCACACGATGCATGTGGGACTGGTGACCTACGGCGTGCATTGGTCCACCGCATTTTCGAGTTCGGTCATCCTGGCCTGCGGCCCCTTGTTCACCCTCATCATCCTGCGCTTGCATGACCTGGAACGGCTGGGCCGCTACCAGATTGTCGGCATGGCCGTGGCCTGTTGCGGGGTGCTGATTTTCCTGTCAGAAAAATTGCTGGGCGGCAGCTGGCAAGCCACGGGAGGTGATCTGGTGCTCCTGGTGGCGGCCTCGTTTTTCTCCTACTACACCGTGACTGCCAAACCCTACATCGAGCGGCTGGGGGGTTTCACGACCATGGCCTATGCCACCTTGTTCGGGTCGATACCTGTGTTGCTGGTGACAGCCCCGCAGATGGCCGAGGTGCCCTGGTCCGCCTTCACGGTGCCGCTGGCGCTGGCCTTTGTGTGGGCGGTGGTGGTCTCGGCCTTCATTGGCTGGCTCGCCTGGGGTTGGGTGAATGCCGTGCGCGGGGTGGCACGCACGGCCCCGTTGATGTACCTCATGCCGCCCGTGGCAGGTTTGCTGGCCTGGGCCTTCATGGGGGAGAGCTACACCTGGCTGAAAGTGATGGGCGCGTTGGTGAGTCTGGCGGGTGTGGCCATTGCCCAGTTTGTACGCCAACCCCAGTTGCCGCGCCCCTCTGCCTGAGTCAAGTGATGGGTGACGGTGTACGCCCACCCGCTCAGCACAGTTCACTATTTTGTGAGTGGCACTCTCATCCAGCGCCTGTGGGTTGACTAGCATCAGTGTGCATGAATCACCGGCACTCCTCAGGCCCCAGCCCACACACCACGTCTTCCCTGTCATCGCGAGAACTGCAGGTGCTGAACCTGCTCAGCACCGGCGCCCCCATCAAACGTGTGGCCCAGCAACTCGACATCTCAGCGCACACAGTCAACCAGCATGTACGCCAGATTTACCTCAAGCTTGCCGTGCACAACCGCATCATGGCCCTCAACCGGGCTCGGCAACTCGGCCTGCTGATCAATGACGGTGTGCCCCCGCCGCAGCCAACGCTGTCATATTGACGATACGCCTGACCGTGGACGAGGGGGTCAGCACATGCACCGGCTGGGCCGCGCCCAGCAAGATGGGCCCCACCGTCACGCCGTGACCTGCCGTCACCTTGAGCACATTGAACAGAATGTTGGCGGCGTCCAGGTTGGGGCAAATCAACAGATTGGCTTCTCCACTCAGCGTGCTGTCCATCAGGCTGCTGCTGCGGACAGTGTCGGACAACGCGGCATCGCCTTGCAATTCGCCATCGCACTCGATGTCCGGGGCCAACTGGCGAAACAGGTCACGGGCGCGTCGCATCTTGTGTGCCGAGGCGCGTGAGGAGGTGCCGTAATTGCTGTGGGACAAAAACGCCACCTTGGGGGGCAGGCCAAACCGTTGCACCTCTTGCGCGGCCATCAACGCGATGCTGGCCAGCAATTCTGCAGGGGGGTCTTCGTTGACGTAGGTGTCTGCAATGAAAAGGGTGCGATCCTGCGACATCAGGACGTTCAAGGTGGCCAGGCCAGGCACCTCGGGCGCCACCCCCACGATGTCGCGGACATGTTTGAGGTGGGCATCAAACTGTCCCACCACCCCGCACAACAACGCATCGGCGTCGCCCAGGTGCAAGGCCAGCGCACCGATCAGCGTGTTGGAGCGCCGCACCGCCGCCTTGGCCGCTTCGGGGGTGATGCCGTTGCGCCCCATCAGCCGGTGGTAGGTCTCCCAGTACTGACGAAAGCGGGTATCGCTCTCAGGATTGACGCACTCCACCTCCTGGCCGAGTTTCATGCGCAGCCCAGCCTTGGCGATCCGTGCCTCGATCACCGCCGGCCGCCCGATCAGGATGGGGGTGGCCAAGCCGTCTTCGATCGCGAGTTGCGCGGCGCGCAGCACGCGCTCGTCCTCGCCCTCGGCGAACACCACGCGCTTGCGCGAGGACGACTTGGCGGCCTGAAACACGGGACGCATGATCATGCCCGTCTGGTAGACAAAGCGGGTGAGGCTCTGGTGGTAGGCCTCGTAGTCGGTGATGGGGCGCGTGGCAACCCCCGACTCGGCGGCCGCCTTGGCCACCGCCGGCGCGATACGGAGGATCAAGCGGCTGTCAAAGGGGGTGGGGATGAGGTAGTCCGGGCCGAACGACAAGTCCTTGCCGGCGTAGGCGCTGGCCACCTCCTCGCTGATGTCGGCCTTGGCCAGGTCGGCGATCTCTTTCACGCAGGCCAGTTTCATCGCCTCGGTGATCTTGGTGGCGCCGCAATCGAGGGCTCCGCGAAAGATGTAGGGGAAGCACAGCACGTTGTTGACCTGGTTCGGGTAGTCCGAACGGCCGGTGGCAATGATGCAATCGGGTCGCACCGACTTGGCCAGTTCAGGGCGGATTTCGGGTTCCGGATTGGCCAAGGCCAGGATGATAGGCTGGGGGCCCATGGTCTTGACCATCTCGGCGGTGAGCACGCCAGCGGCCGAGCACCCGAGGAACACATCGGCGTCGCGCACCGCATCGGCCAGGGTGCGGGCCTCGGTGGTCTGCGCATAGCGCGCCTTGCTCTCATCAAACCCCCCGGGGCGTCCCTGGTAGATCACGCCTTTGGAGTCACACACGTAAATGTTCTTGAGGTTCACACCCATGCCCACCATCACATCCAGACAGGCAATGGCGGCTGCGCCCGCGCCCGAGACGGCAATGCGCACCTGATCGATCTTCTTGTTCACCAGCTCCAGGCCGTTGAGCAAGGCCGCAGCCGAGATGATGGCCGTGCCGTGCTGATCATCGTGGAACACGGGAATGTTCATGCGCTCGCGCAGCTTGCGCTCAATGTAGAAACACTCGGGCGCCTTGATATCCTCCAGGTTGATGCCGCCCAGCGTGGGCTCCAGCGCCGCGATGATGTCGACCAGCTTGTCGGGGTCGCGCTCGGCCAGTTCGATATCGAAGACATCAATACCCGCGAATTTTTTGAACAGACACCCTTTGCCCTCCATCACGGGCTTGCCTGCCAGGGGGCCGATATCGCCCAGGCCCAGGACGGCAGTGCCGTTGGTGATGACTCCCACCAGGTTGCCTCGCGAGGTGTACTCGGCGGCCAGGCTCGGATCAGCCTGGATGTCCAGGCAGGGATACGCCACACCGGGCGAATACGCCAGCGACAGATCACGTTGGTTGGACAGCGGTTTGGTGGGCGAAATGGAGATTTTGCCGCGCGTGGGACTGCGGTGGTATTCGCGTGCAGCATCACGCAACGCCAGCTCGGCAGCGGACAGTGGTTTGTTCATGGTGGCCTCCTGAATGTGATCCAAGCAGCCAGACTACTCCAAATCGTGTGCGCAAGGTCTGAGTGTTAGTACGAGGTTTCCCGAGTGACGCAAGGGTTGTCCCGAGAAGGGTTGTCCCGATGGCATCACCAGCCCTCCCCTGAAGATAATTCAGTCGTTCCATTCGACACGAAAGCCCTCATGTCCGCCCCCGCCACCCGTGTGATGCACCGCCAGTTGCAACAAGTGCCGCCCACCGCGGCCAAAGGTGAAGGTGTCTTTTTGTTCGACACCCAGGGCAAGCGCTATCTGGATGCCTCTGGTGGCGCGGCGGTCTCGTGCCTGGGCCACGCACACCCCGATGTGCTGGCCGCCATGCACCGCCAGATTGACACCTTGGCATATGCCCACACCAGCTTTTTCACCACCGAGGTGGCCGAGCAACTGGCCGACCGGCTGATCAAGACCGCGCCGGAGGGCATGAGCCACGTGTACTTTGTGAGCGGTGGCTCGGAAGCCATCGAAGCGGCGTTGAAAATGGCTCGCCAGTATTTTGTCGAGATCGGACAACCCCAGCGTCAGCACTTCATCGCCCGACGCCAAAGTTACCACGGCAACACGCTGGGCGCCTTGGCCATTGGCGGCAACGCCTGGCGGCGCGAACCCTTTGCACCGCTGCTGATGCCGGCCACGCACCTGGCCCCGTGCTATCCCTACCGAGAACTCGCCGATGGCGAAACTCCCGAGGTGTATGGCCTGCGTCTGGCCCGCGAGCTGGAGGAGACCATTCTTCGGCTTGGCAAGGACCGGGTGGTGGGCTTTGTGGCCGAAACCGTGGGGGGCGCGACTGCCGGGGTGCTCACCCCTGTGCCCGGGTATTTCAAGGCCGTGCGCGAGGTCTGCGACCGCTATGGTGTGCTGCTGATTCTGGATGAGGTGATGTGCGGCATGGGCCGTACCGGCAGCCTGCACGCCTGCCAGCAAGAAGGGGTGGTGCCCGACCTGCTGGCGGTGGCCAAAGGCCTGGGGGGCGGCTATCAACCCATTGGCGCGGTGCTGGCTCAACGTCGCCTGGTCGAGGCCATGCGCACCGGCTCAGGATTTTTCCAGCACGGCCACACCTACCTGGGACATGCCATGGCCTGTGCTGCGTCGCTGGCGGTGCAGCAGGTGATCGAGCGCGACGGCTTGCTGGCGCAAGTGGTGGCGCGCGGGCACACCCTGAGCACGCAACTGCAGCAACGCTGGGCGCAGCACCCCCACATTGGCGACATCCGGGGGCGCGGGTTGTTCTGGGGCATTGAACTGGTGCAGGACCGCTCACGCAAAACGCCTTTTGATCCCACGCACAGGCTGCACGCTCGCATCAAGCAACACGCCATGAAACACGGCTTGATGGTTTACCCGATGGGCGGAACCGTCGATGGGCGCTATGGTGACCATGTGCTGCTCGCGCCTCCCTTTATCATCAGCGAGCAGGAAATCGACTTGCTCGTCGATCGACTCGACCTCGCGATCCGTGATGCGATCGCCTCGTTAACCTGACCCTGGAGAATTGCATGTTGAAGACCTTCGCCCGTTCCTCTCTGACCCTGGTGGCCAGCGCCGCAGCCCTGCTGCTGAGCCCGACCGTTCAGGCCCAGCAAAAGTTTGTCACCATTGGCACCGGGGGCGTCACAGGGGTGTACTACGCAGCGGGCGGTGCGATCTGCCGCCTGGTCAACAAGGACCGCGCCAAACACGGCATTCGCTGCTCGGTGGAGTCCACGGGCGGCTCGGTATTCAACGTCAACACCATCCGGGCCGGCGAACTCGACTTTGGATTTACCCAGTCCGATGTGCAGTTCAACGCGGTGAAGGGCCAGGGCCAATTCAAGGACAACGCCTATGGCGACCTGCGTTCGGTGTTTGCCGTGCACCCCGAACCCTTCACCGTGCTGGCCCGCAAGGAAGCCAACATCGGCAAGTTCGAAGATTTCAAAGGCAAGCGCTTCAACGTGGGCAACCCGGGATCGGGCACCCGTGCCTCCATGGAAGAAATGCTGGCGGGCATGGGCTGGAAGTTGAGCGACTTCTCGCTGGCGGCCGAACTCAAGGCCGATGAACACGGCCCGGCGCTGTGTGATGGCAAGATCGATGGCTTCTATTACGCCGTGGGTCACCCGTCGGCCAACATCCAGGACCCCACCACCTCATGCGGCGCCAAACTGGTGTCCCTCACCGGCCCGGTGATCGACAAGCTGGTGGCCGAGAAGCCCTACTACGCCAAGGTCACCCTCCCCGGCGGCCTGTACCCCAACAACCCGCAAGCCACCCAGACCTACGGCGTGATGGCCACGGTGGTGGCCTCGGCCAAAACCCCGGCCGAAACGGTCTACCAGGTCACCAAGGCACTGTTCGACAACTTCGACGAGTTCAAGAAACTGCACCCCGCACTGGCCAACCTGTCGCCCACCACCATGGTCAAGGATGGTTTGAGCGCTCCGCTGCACGAGGGGGCTGTCCGCTATTACAAGGAAAAGGGCTGGATCAAGTGATCCATGTCTCAACTCGCCAGCCACTCCCAGGAAGAGCTTGACCAACTGGTCAAGGAGGCGGATCTAGGCGGACGTGAACCCGGCGGCACCATCGGCCAGGCCCTGGCTGTGGTGGCCGGTTTGTGGTCGCTGTTCCAGGTCTGGTATGCCTCGCCACTGCCCTTTGCGCTGGGCTTTGGCATTTTCAATGACACCGAGGCACGCGCCATCCACCTGGCGTTCTCCATCTTTCTGGGGTTCTGTGCCTTTCCCGCCTTCAAGTCTTCCTCACGACAGGTCATTCCCTGGAGTGACTGGCTGCTGGCTTGCATCGGTGCGTTTTGCGGCGCTTACCTCTTCACCTTTTACAACCAGCTGGCCCTGCGACCCGGCGCCCCGACCACCCAGGACATCGTGATCGGCGTGATGGGGGTGGTGATCATGCTGGAGGCCACGCGTCGGTCGATGGGCGTTGGCATGCTCATCACCACGGGCCTGTTCATCCTGTTTGTGTTCACCGGGCCGTACATGCCCGATGTGCTGCAACACCGCGGTGCCTCGCTCTCGCGCTTCATCTCCCACATGTGGCTCACCACCGAGGGGGTGTATGGCGTGGCCCTGGGCGTGTCGGTGCAGTTCATTTTTCTCTTCGTGCTGTTTGGCACCTTGCTCGACATTGCCGGCGCGGGCAACTACATGCTGCAAGTGTCACTGGCCACCCTGGGCCATCTGCGCGGCGGCCCGGCCAAGGTGGCGGTGGTGTCGTCGGCCTTGAACGGCGTGGTCTCGGGCTCGTCGGTGTCCAACGTGGTCTCGGGCGGCATCTTCACCATTCCCCTGATGAAGCGCACCGGCTACTCCGGGGTCAAGGCGGGGGCCATAGAAGCCGCCTCCTCCGTCAATGGGCAGATCATGCCGCCGGTGATGGGGGCTGCCGCGTTTCTGATGGTGGAGTACGTGGGCATCCCGTACTCGGAGATCATCCGCCATGCCGCCTTGCCCGCCGTGATCTCCTACGTGGCGCTCTTTTACATCGTGCACCTGGAAGCACTCAAATACGATTTGCAACCGCTCACGCGGGCGCGACAGCCCGGCTGGCAGGAACGGCTACTGGGCTGGGGACTGGGCTTGAGTGGTACCACCGTGGTGCTGGCAGGCGTGTACTTCCTCATCCTGGGTGTGCAGGCCTTGGCGGGCGATCTGGCGTCCTGGGCACTGGCGCTCACCACCCTGGTGGCCTATGCGGTGCTCATGGCCTATTCGGCGCGCTACCCCGACGTCCCGGTGGATGACCCCCAGGCCCCTCAGGTGCATTTGCCGATGCCGTGGCCCACGGTGCGCGCCGGGCTCCATTTTTTCATTCCCATCGTGGTGCTGCTGTGGTCCCTGATGGTGGAAGAACTCTCGCCGGGGCTCTCTGCCTTCTGGGCCACGCTGTGCACCATGGTGATGGTGCTGCTGCAACCGTTCATGTTGTCGGCGTTTCGACCGGCCAACCACCGCCACTCCCCGCTGGGGGCCTTGCGGCAAGGCGCTGCCGATCTGTGGCGGGGTCTGGTGCTGGGCGCACGCAACATGATTGGCATTGGCGTGGCCTGCGCCAGTGCTGGCCTCATTGTGGGGGTGATCACGCTCACCGGCATGGGGCTCATGATGACCGATTTCGTTGAAATGGTCTCGGCGGGCAATGTGCTGGTCATGCTGGTGCTCACCGCCTTCATCTGCCTCATCATCGGTGCCGGCGTTCCCACCACGGCCAACTACATCCTGGTCGCCACCCTGATGGCTCCAGTCATCGTGGAGCTGGGTGCGCGCAGCGGCCTGGTCATCCCGCTCATTGGTGTGCACCTGTTTGTGTTCTATTTCGGCATCATGGCCGATGTGACGCCCCCGGTGGGCTTGGCCTCCTACGCGGCAGCCGCCATCTCGGGCGATGATCCCAATGCCACGGGGTGGCAAGCCACCTGGTACAGCCTGCGAACGACGGTGCTGCCCTTTGTGTTCATCTTCAACCCGCAGTTGTTGCTCATCGGTCTGCAAGGCTGGGTGGATGTGGTGCTGGTGTGCGTGGGCAGTGTGATCGCGTCGCTGTTGTTTGCCGCCGCCACCATGAACTGGTTTCGCCAACGCTGCACGCCACTGGAGGTGGTGGCACTCTTGTTGAGCACGTTCCTGTTCTTCCGTCCCGACTGGCTGGTGGACCGCGTCTTCCCCAAGTATGTGAGCGCGCCGGCCTCGACGCTCTTCGCGGTGGCCGACCGGTTGCAGGCCGATGACTGGCTGGTCGTGGGCATTGCGGGTGAAGACCTGGACGGCGATGCGATTGTGAAAACCGTGGCCTTGCCCCTGGGTGAAGGCAGCAGCGGTCGCGAGCGCCTGCGCAGTGGCGGCGTGACCTTCAGCCAGTTGGGCGACGACCTGGAAGTGGCCAACGTCAAGTTTGGCAGCCGGGCGCGCAAGCTCGGGGTTGAGCAAGGCTACAAAGTGGTGGAACTGAAACTGCCCAATCCAGAGCGGCCCTCCTCGCACTGGGTGTTCCTGCCGGCGGCCTTATTGGCCTGGCTGGTGTGGTGGCGACAGGGTCGTCGTTCTGCTTAGCGCCTCACACACGCGTGGCCCCTTCCAGGGGGTCAATTCAACGCCAGCGCAATGTCGTTGCTGGGGACGCGACGGTCCAGCGTCAGGCTGTTTTGTACATGGCCCAGGTGCTCATCCATCAGACGAACGGCCAAGGCCTCGTCACGGTCTGCCATCGCCTTGAGAATCTCGGCATGCTCGTCGGCGGAATGTTCGGCGTCATGCTTGCTCTGGTACATCAGGGTGATGAGCGCGCAGCGTGAAATCAACTCGCCCAGCAATTGGGCCAGCACCTGGTTGCCCAACAACTCGGCCATGCGCACATGAAAATCGCCCAACAATTCGGTCCGCCCCGGCACATCCCCTCGCACCACGGCAGCCCGCTCCTGCGCCACGTGCTCTTTGAGGGCCTTGAGACGCTGCGGGTTGAGTTCTCGCACAAAGGTGCGCGTCATCTCCAGCTCAATCATGCGCCGCACCGCAAACACCTGCCGCGCCTCTTCGGAGGATGGTGTGGCCACGAAAGCTCCGCGCGAGGGCTCCATGCGAATCAAGCGCTTTTGCGCCAGCTGGAACAAGGCTTGTCGCACCAGGGTTCGAGACACGCCAAAATGGTCCGCCAGCTTCTGCTCGGCCAGCTTGGTGCCGGGGTGCAGTCGGTGTTCGACAATCGCTCGCGTCAATGCTGTGACAATCACCCGGGTGGTCGTGTTGTCTGAACTTGTCGGCATGTCGACCTCCCGTGTTGCACCATGGCACGATGGTGGTGTTGAAATGACAAGATTGTATACAACTTCAGTCGCCAAAAACAGGGCGAATTGGCCCCCCTCACCGGTTGAGCGGACTTCATGATCCCCTTGCGCATTGGCATCGTGGGCGCGGGCATTGTGGGCGCGAGTTGCGCCCTGGCCTTGGCTCGCGAAGGACATCAGGTCACCGTGTTCGACCCCCAACCGCCGGGCGGCCCGCACGCAGCGAGCCACGGCAACGGGGGCTGGATCAGTCCAGCCTCCATCCTGCCCATGACCTTCCCGGGCCTGTGGAAAAAAATTCCCGGCTATCTGTTGGACCCCCAGGGCCCCCTCACCCTGCGCGCCGCGTCCCTGCCCTCCCTGTTGCCGTGGCTGTGGCGCTTCGTGCGTGCCGGCAGCAACTGGGACAAGGTCCGCGTGACGGCAGCGTCCTTGCATCGCTTGTTGCAGGATGCCCCGGATCGCCATCGTGAATTCGCGCAGTGGGCGCAGGCCAGCCACTTGCTTCACCACACGGGTTTGCTCTATCTCTACCCGGATCGTGCCGCTTTTGATGCAGAGGCCCAGGCATGGCAAGTGCGTCGTGAACACGGCCTGTCCTGGGTGGAACTCCAGGGCGAGGCGTTACAGGCGCGAGCACCCGCCTTGCCTCGCGCCGGACAGCTGGGCATTTGGCTGCCAGACGGCGCCTGGTGCAGCGACCCAGGCGACTATGTGAGGCTGTTGATGGAGGCGGCGCAACGCATCGGGGCACAACGCCGCCAGGCTTGTGTGCAAGGTCTGCAACAGCAGCCTGGACTGTGCACGGGACTCATCACGGACCAGGGGCCTTGCGAGTTCGATCGCGTGCTGATCGCCGCAGGTATTGAATCAACCCGGTTTGCACGCCAGGCAGGCGACGTGCTGCCTCTGGCCAGTGAACGCGGCTACCACGTGGTCCTGCCGCAGGCAGCACTGGATTTGCCCGTACCCATCATGCCCAGCGATGGGCGCATGGCCAACACGCTCACCCCGCACGGCTTGCGGCTGGCTGGGCAAGTGGAGTTGGCGCGACCCGGCGACCCGCCCAACTGGGCCCGGGCCGATGTGCTGCTGGCGCACGCGCGCCGCACCTACCCGGCGCTCAACCAGGACGAGCGCCGTCGCAACCCGTCTCGTTGGATGGGACACCGCCCGTCCACGCCCGATGGTTTGCCGGTGATCGGGGCTTCACCCCAGTGCCAGGGCCTGTGGTATGCCTGCGGCCACGGGCATGTGGGTCTGGCCGCCGCCGCGCGAACCGCCCTGTGGGTGGCGCAAGGCATGACCCTCGCCAGCCATCAGGCGCCCTCCAGCGCATGGCAAGACTTCGGTATCGGGCGATTCGCATGAGCAGGGATGCACGGGATGTCGACACCCAGGTGTCTATTGCGCAGACCGACATCGTGGTGGCGTGTCGCCCAGGACAATCCATCCTGGACGCAGCCTATGAACAGGGTATCGCGCTGCCGTACGCGTGTCGTCGCGGCATCTGTGGCTTGTGCGCTGCCGAGTTGGTGCAAGGCGAGGTTCGGCCGGTGGATGCTTTGCCCATCACCAATGCCCGGTGTGATGCTGGACAGGTTTTGCTGTGCCGTTGTACACCGGCCTGCGACACGATCACCCTGCGCCCTTCGTCATGGAAGCGACTCGTCGCTCCCCGTCGCTTGCCGCCGCTGTAGCGCTGGGTCAGAATCCCCAGCCAGACCCCAGGCCCCACAAGGTCGCCAGCCCCAACGCCGCGAAGATGGCTGCCGCAATGCCGTGCACCCACCGCATGGGAATGCGGTCCGCAAACCGGTTGCCAACAAAGACAGCCGGCACATCGGCAATCAACATGCCCAGCGTGGTGCCTACCACCACCCACACCGGCGTGGCATAGTGCGCGGCCATGGCCACGGTGGCGATCTGGGTCTTGTCACCCATCTCCGCCAGGAAGAAGGTGATAAGGGTTGCCCCAAACACCCCCAGGCGGCTGGCGATGTGGGTCTCGTCTTCCTCGATTTCGTCAGGAATCAAGGTCCAGACCGCCATGGCCAGAAACGACAAACCCAACACCCAGCGCAACACACTCGGGCTCAGTACCTGGGTGATCCAGGCCCCCAAGGCCCCCGCCAGGCCGTGGTTCACGATCGTGGCTAGCAAAATTCCCAGCACGATGGGCACAGGCTTGCGAAAACGTGCGGCGAGCACAAACGCCAACAGTTGGGTCTTGTCACCCATTTCGGCCAAAGCGACCACGCCAGTTGAGACCCACAACGGTTCGTTCATGGGGAGATTGTAGGGCGTGGACCTGCTTGAAATTGCTAGATGCAAGCTGTTATTTTCGGACCCCGCATGCCCATGCAGAATCCAAATTTTTGCTATGACTATCCAAGTCTTTCTGGTCGAGGACGACCCCGAATTTGGTCGGCATCTGGTGGAGTTGATTCGTTCCAATCCGCTGCTGCAACTGTGTGGCTGGGTCGACACGGTGGCGCTGGCCCTGGACAATATTCGCACCAGCCACGCCGATGTGTTTCTGGTGGATTTGGGGCTGCCCGATGGCTCGGGGCAAACCATCATCCAGCACATCACCCGCGTTCGCCCCTCGGCACGCGTCATGGTGCTGTCCACGCTGGGCGACCCCAAGCACATCCTCTCCAGCCTGGAGATGGGCGCGCACGGGTACTTGCTGAAATCCGAGTCCCCTGAGCACATCCTGCACCACATCATCACCCTGGTCAACGAAGGAGGCGTGCTGAGCGGACTCGCCAGCAAGATCGTGATCCAGGAGATGGCCCAGCGCCATCCGCCCACGGCACAGCGCTCTGCCTCCGGCACTGCGCCCGCAGCCCTCACCCCCAAAGAGTTGCGGGTGCTGAGCCTGGTGCAAACCGGGTTGCCCGCCAAGAGCATTGCTTTTCATCTGAACATTTCCATCTTCACCGTCAACCAGCACTTGCGCAGCATCTACCGAAAATTGAATGTGCGCAACAAAATGGAGGCGGTGCAGTCGGCATCAAACCTCGGCTTGCTGTGAGTGGCTTGCACACGACCCGGGTGAATGGGCTGCGACTGCAACGACTGCAACGACTGCAACGACTGCAACGACTGCAACGACAACTTCACCTAGGACGGAACCTGGTTCCATGCTGGGCATGGCGCGTGTGCCTGCTGGCTGTCCTGGGGCTTTGCTCAGTCAGCCATGCAGCGATGCATGTGCTGATCCAGGCGCAATTGCAGAGTGGCGGGGATCCTGTTGCCAA
>JACCDO010574133.1_pt1 | contig 21765 bp, 12 predicted proteins | sample 7446101 | NCBI WGS metagenome assembly JACCDO01 (sample SAMN15323440, study PRJNA562643) | freshwater metagenome | isolation source: river surface water | place: USA:Blue River Watershed | collected 2017-08-16
CACCGTTAGAGTAGATTGCGTTTGAACCTGTACCGTATGCGATGCCGTTTGTGCCGAACTGAGCGTTTCTGTAACCGACCCATGAGCCGTTTACTTGAACCATCAAGTCAACTTGGTTAACTACACTATGGAACCATAAGGTGCCATCGGCTGGGTTCTCTACTGGCTCGGTGTCGTCTGCTGTGTATTCAAACTGTTCCCAAGCACTTAGTTGAACTGCGTACTCTGGTACTGCTACGCCACTTGCGTGTACTACGCTTGATACGCCGCCTGAACCATCTACGCCAGTTACTTTGACACCGAAGTTTGTGCCGTTGTATGTAACTGTTAGCACATCGCCAACAACATAGGCTGCGCCTGCTGCAGATACACCAAATGTAGGTGTGAAACCGCTTGTTGTCAAAGTGAATGTTGCGCCTGAACCTGTACCGCCGGTTGCTAGAATACCTGCGCTACCTAAACGAACAGTGGCACTAACTGTCTGATATTCACCTTCTTTGGCACCTGGAGTTCCTGTTGATGTGCCTGTTGCAGCGTCAAACATATATGGTGTGAAGCCAGCAATATCTAGTGGACTCGCGGCACGGATCGCTGCAGTTGTTGAATTCAAACTTGGTGAATCGTACAACATGATTACGCCGCCCTCAGTGTGCTCGATAACGATAGCACCAGTGATGCTGTCTGTGTAGCAGTCTGTGTAAGGGATATTAGCTGCCAACCATGCGTCAACGAATGTTGTAGCATCGTTAGCACTAGCTGTTGCTGAACCGTTGATTGTTACAACATAAACACTTGTTGTAGCAGTTAGTTCGCTACTACCTGGTGAACTTACACGAACACCGATTTGTGAGCCGTCAACGAAGCCTGTAGGAGCACTTACTGTACCTGTGAAGGCACTTGCGCCTGTTTGAGCACGATAGAACAACTGTAGTGGTGCGCCTTGTGCCGTGTTGTACTGAGCATACACTGTGTTTAGAGGAATACTCTTGCCGCCTGTACTGTCTAGTGCCGCGTTTACTGCTGCATCACTTGTAGCAATAGTAACTGACTTACTTGCGTAAGCGCCGGTTGTTGTACTGTACTGACCTAGAGATAGACTCATGCCGCCGTTTACAGCGTTAGTCTTGACCCATACACTGCCTGTTGGGCGTGGTGTACTGTCTGTTGTTCTCCATAGTGGCTGATTAGCGTTAGTGCCATAAGCGATTGCTGGAGCACGTTTTACGCCGCCAGTAATGCCTAGAGCTTCTAGTGTTACTGAGTCGCCGCCGATGTTGATCTCGCCGCCCGCATCTGTTACGTACATATTGATACGATTGTCAATGCGTCTTACTGTTAGGAACGGTACTCGTGCCGCGTTGATAGCAGTAATGATTGCAGCGATTGTATTGCCGCTACTCAAACTGATTAGTGATGCGTGTTGACCACTGAATGAACTTCTGTAGCCGTTTACTGTACCAGCAGGAACATACTGTGGGGAGCCAGAGATAGTGTAAGTACCGGCGCCGCCTGTGCCTGTGCCTAGAGCGGTAATGTATGTGCCACTAGCAATAGAGATAGTTGCTGTACCTGTACCAGAAGTACCTGAGCCAGCACTTGTTGTTGTGAACTGTGTACCTGGTGCTGGTTGAATTGCGAAGCCTGCTACAGGTGCGTTACCTGTGCCTGATACTTGACTGCTCAACTTGTAGATACCGCGGCCGCCTAGACCGGTAGTAGTTGTTGATGTTACTGGTGAGTAGAATGTCAACTCTGTTGTAGTAGTGAAACCTGCTGTGATTGCGTTACTCAATGTGATTACACTACCAGCAATGTTGGTGATTGTTGTGCCAGCTGGGATGCCTGCTACAACTGATGTACCAGCGTTGTTTAGTGCTAGAACTAAGTCACCTACACTTAGACCTGTAACAGCGTTTAGTGTTAGTTGTGTATCACCTGCTGTTGCGGCTGCTGCAATCTGTAGACTACTTGATGTCCACTTCCAGTCTTGCTGAATGATATATGTGCCGTTGTTTACTGTACCGCCAGTTACATAGCGACCTGCACCAAAAATGCCAGTGCCTGAATTTGAAGGTGTAGAAGTAACAACCATCTGAACTGCTGTAACGACTGCAGCACCTGTGCCGCCTTGACTTGTCATAGCACTGAATGTTGAACTAGCAGTAGCACCTAAACTTGTCCAGTCAGTAGAACCGACTGCGCTAATAGTGTATGTAACGCCACTTTGTAGTGCCGTAGCTGCAACTGTGTCTGAAGTACCAGTGATTAGTGTGCCTACTGATAGAGCACCACTTGTAACGCCAGTTACTGTTAGTGTGTTGCTACTAGCACCTGCGGCGCCGATACTTGCTGTTACTTGCGCAACGCTTGCACTTACTAGAGCACTTTGACTCAAGTGATATGTACCTGTAGAACCTGTACCAGTGATTAGAGCATCAATGTATGTGCCTGCTGGAACGCCTGTGCCTGTGATTAGTGTGCCGATTTGTAGAGCAGTAGCACCAGCCGCAACTGATGTTACTGTTAGAACACGACCAGCAACTGTGCCACTTGTACCGTCATTGATTGTACCTGTGATTGTAGCTGTAACGCCGTTTCTAGAGATTACTAGGTTACCAGCAGTAGTACCAGTTAGTGCTGGTGAAGTTACTGTTGATTGAACGACTGGCCATGCGCCTTGCCATTCAGGTGAACCGATTGCTACCCAAGCTGTTGTAGCTGGTGTAACTGATGCGTCTTGTGACTTGTACCAGTAAGTTGAGTAACTGTCTGGTGCGCCTGCTGTAGTTGTTAGAACAACAGCATAACTACCAACAACGCCTAAACTTGAACGTGGTGCGCCACTTGCGTCAATATCGTTCTCAGATGTAACGATGATTGGTGACTTGGCTGTGAAAGCGCCTGTTGAAGCGTTGAATTCAAATACGCCCCATGTACTTGAGCCAGTGTCTAACCACCATGCGCCGTTAGCAGGAGCACTGCTTGGGCGGCTTGTCTTGCCTACTAGAGCACCTAAGTCAATGTCTGCGCGGAGAGCGTAGATTAGGTTAGTGCTGCCTAGAACTGAGTAACCAGCTAGTAAGCCGTACTCGTTCAATTCGTAACCGTGGATAGGTGTACCATTTGTTGTCTTGTAGAAGAATGGGTTACCGAAGTAAGTAACCAAATCACGCTGACTTGTGATTTGATATAGCTTGCCAGCGTTGGCTTTTGTTGTTCCAGAAGCTACACCTGTGCCACTAGCATTGATTTTGTTTTGTGCTGTAGCTAGAATAACTAGTGGAATAGAGTTTGGCGCGGCTGGTAAGTATTGACTTTCATCAATAATCGTTACCTGGGAACCTGGAGATACTAGTGCCATTTTTTGTTTCCTTTATGTCTAAATAAATGTGTGAATCATTTCACTATTGATATTTAGCGTAAAGCTGTCAAAAATGGTCTATATCAGCCTCTACTAGTAGAGTTGGTCATAAATACGCTTATGAGACCAATATGTACCGTCTGTAATAAGAATCCAAGAGCGCCTGCGTACTATCGCAACGATAAACGATACTATCGTAGTCGATGTAATAGTTGTATTCGCAAAAATAAGAACTTGATGCCGCAGAAGCCGCGCTGGGAACTAGACGGGTATAAGAAGAAGGCCGTTTGTGATATATGCGGCTTTAGAGCGGCGTATAGCAGTCAGATGACCGTGTGGCACTTGAACGGCAACCTGAACGACAGTGCTATGTTGAACTTGCGTTCTGTGTGTCTCAACTGTGTCGAGGTTGTCAAGCGCAAGTATTTTACGTGGCGTCCGGGTGACCTAGAAGCTGATTGACCTTTGCGTGTAGGTCGTCAATCGTACCGTTGTTGTCGATATGATGGTCATATTTGAGGCCGACTGAACTGTACTCCGAAGCGTGAATGCCTAGTTCGTCTAGCTTTCGCTTAGATACTGCCCACTTTGTGTTGCGAAGTTCGCCCTTGTTGTAAGCTACGGCCGCATCATGCCAGTCGGGTAGAGGGCCTCGTGTCACACGGATTGTAGTGCCGCCACTGTTTTTGATAGCATAGACCTCGTTTGCGAATCGGGCGTCAGTGATAACAACATCGTTCTTAGATTGTCTGAGCCGGTTCTCTACTGAGGCTACCCAGATGTCCTGATGAAAGTGATTTCTAAACAACTCGGTGCCCCAGTTTTGTAGCACCCAACGCGGCGTTAGATGAGGCATGTCTAAGCGTTGTGCCCACCATGTGTCTACTTGCTCTCGCCACTCTCTTGAGGCTTTTGTTGAGCCTTCGACCATCTCTCTGTCCCAGCCAAAGATTGATGAGGCGGCGTCTTTGAGAGCTCCTGCGAATGATACTCGCTTGAAGCCGTGATGCGTACAGAGATAGTCTGCTACTGTGTCTTTACCGCTTGCGATAAAGCCTGAGATTGATATGATTCGTGGTTGTGTCATTTGATTCGTCCGATGTTCAGATGGCGAAACGCCTTCTGTAGCATCACAACTTGATTTCGGCAGTCGTCGAGGGCAATGTGACCATTGACTGTTTTATCGCCAAGGGCTTCTTTGGGCACTAAGCGATAGACAGTGCGGGCATCCATTACGTCCCAGAATTTCCATGGTAGTGGTAGTTTGTAGGAATCATAAGCATGTTCAATCATAGGATAGTCATAAGTGATGCCTTTTGACCAGACTCTGCGACACGTTCGCATCATTACCGACAGTTGAAGTAGAGCATCTCTTAGAGGGACTCTGCCTTCCTCTGAAAATGCGTCCTCTTGCGCTTCTGGTGATTGACTTGCCCACCAACGAATAGTGCCTTCGTCTGTAGTTCTACCCATAGCTTCTTGCTCGTCAATCTCAATACGAGCGTTCATGTATGGTAGATAGTGGGCTTGGGTGACTGGGTCCCATTGTGGCTCGGTGATCCAACCTTGTTGTTCAACATCAAATAGTTGTGCGCCAATGGTCAAGATAACCGAGTGGTCTTTCTTGCCAAGTGCTTCAAGGTCTACCATCAAATCCATTTTGTTTGCCGTTTTAGTTAGTGATATGTTATTGTATCACTGTTGCGGCCAAAAGGCAATAGATTTTGGATGTTTAGCCTTGTACCCAAGTTAGCGGCATTGAACCGTCAACATATGTTTTGAGTTCGAGTAAGAGGTCTTCGTGCATCTTAGCACCTTCGGCCTTCATTTGTGCGCCGTTGAGTGTTGTGCCGCCGCTAGGTCCTGCGATTGTCGAGAACTTTTCACGAGCTTCGCCGATCATCATCTTACACTGACCGATTGTCCAGGAATACATCCATGGTCCGATAGTAGGGTCTTGTAAGAGTGTGATTTCAGGTTTGAGGTTGTCTGTCCACAAGAGGATTTGTTCGCCTGTGCCCTTGAAGTCACGAACAAGTTTGAGTTCTTTAGTGACGGGGTTGTATGTGTGAATAATATATCCGCCGAACATACGAGCCGCAAGTTCAATGTAGCCTGCGTAGAAGTCATAGGTTGCTAAACCGCCACTGTAGTTGTAGTTGAGCAAGTAGGTGTTTAGAATCGCTGATGAGAAAGGGTCGAATGAGGTGGCACCTGGGCCTGTTTCTAGGCCGATTGTGCGTCTGAATACTTGACGAACACGAGTGATTTCTTGCGGTAGCACATACACGCTTTTGTCTTTTTCAAGCGGTAGTAGTGAGTATGACTCTTCGTAAGCGTTAGCGCCTCGTTGTCTGTAAGTTGCTAGAGCATACTGATACGCGGCCTCATAATGTTCAGGGTCGAGTTCAATGTCGACCATACCGCCGCCTAGACGGAGTTCGACGTTTTTGAACAGTTGTTGCTTGAGTTCTTGTAGCGTTGCCATGTAAAAATACCCTATATGTAATAGGGTATTTATCTCTTAGAGGTCGCCGTCTTGTCTGTTCTCTGAATAATGAGCGTCGAAAGAGCCACCTGGGTAGCGAGATTCTAACTTCCTGACGTTCTCGGCGATAACATCGTTAGGGTCTAGATTGAGTGCTCTACAAGCATTGATCCAGTACCACATCACATCGCCTAGTTCACGTTTCATGTGAAATACATTATCGTCTGTTAGAGGCTTGCCCTGAAAAAACATCTTTTTAGGAATCTCACAGAACTCACCCGTCTCCGCGGCGAGACCTAATGCGGCGGTTAGTAGAAGAGGTACATTGATATCAGGGCCGTGTTTATTTGCCTCTGAGTCATAACTAGCATCTAGTTCATCACAACGATTCATAAATGTTGTGAGGTCATTTGAGGGTTTAGAGGTCACTGCCTCTACGAAGTCTTGATATTTGTTTAAGTCAATCATAGTTTAGAACGCCTGTAAGATAATAATATTTTCATTGAATGCCGTTTCTTTGTTCATAATTTTCGATTGCGGCAATAATTTCAGATACTTGCTCATCGGACATAAATGTCCTTAGTTTAGGCAACGACTCTCTGACTTTTTGATACCACTCATACTGCTGTTCTTTCGTGAGAGAATCAATATATTTCTTACGTTCATTGTATTCCTGTAAGTTCATTTTGTTTCCTTGTGTCTTTTTGCGTCATTATATCCCATATAGTATCCAGCGATTAGTGCCATTAGCATACCGAATACTACCATGAATACAGTGAATACGTTTGCGATTTGCTCGTCAGTCATTACCAAGCCTGTAAGATAATAATATTTTCGTTGAAACGACCGTTAGGTTCGGTCGCAGTTGTAGTCAAGTCTTTGAAGAGTGTACGCTTAGCGGGCTTGCCTACTTTCATAAACTCAGTTAGCATAGCAGGCTTGCGTAGGGTCTTAGTCTCCGACTTTACTTTGTCAAAGCCAAGAATAGAATTGCCCTTGACTGTGAATGATTTAGCATAGTCGTCTGCTACATAGTGAGTTAGCTTGCGATTAGCGGTGTTGTAAACCCAGCACTCACTAGCGCCGTGTAGTTTAGTTGGCGAAATGCTTTCAAGATTGAGCTTGTTAGTAGCATCCTCGAATTTCTTGAGGAACTTCAAGTTCTTGACGACTTTTTCAACAGGAACTGCCTTACGAGCACGTGGTGCTTTGCTTGCTTTCTTGACCGATGAGTAGCCGTGTAAGTCTGCTACGATTGCTTCGCAGAACTTGATGATGTTTTTGAGTTGTGTCTTGGTAAAATGACCGTATGCTTCACGTAGTTGCGCATCCTTGGTGTCAAGTGCTTCAGTAAATTCGTTGATTTTCTTTTGCCACACATCAACTAGGATTGAAATATGTTGAGGCATGATGTTGCGGTCGCTTAGTTCCCGCATCACACGATTTTTAGAATCAACTTTTTGATCAAGCGTCATAAACTCGTCAAACATGCCTTCTAATTCGCCTTGTGCTTCACGAGCACGTTCTTTCATAATGTCTTGAATAGAAGGGCGATTAGATACCGGTTTTTCTTCAGACTTGATTTCTTCTTGAGGCTTAGCTGTCGCAACAAGTAAGCGGGCGATTTCAGCATCAAGTCGTTCTTGTTCGGTAGGAGTCAGGTCTAAGCCGCGCATCGACATACGAGCAAGCCAAGCATACGTTGTTAGCACTTCGCTGTCTGCTACTCGGGCTAAATGTTTTGCTTTTGTCTTGTCTGTTTGATGAACATAGTCGACCAGCATTTCTTTGGCTTGTTTTGTGCCATAATATCTGCTGTACCAGTTGAACGACCTGACTAGGATGCCGCGGCGCAGGTCTTCGTCGGGTTGAATATAGAATACGGGCTCTTCGCCTGTGTATTTTGTCTCTGCCTGATTAGGACGTAGCTCTTTAGCGATATGCTTATCAGTGCCGGAACTGTTATTTTTTGAAGGTTTGGTTGCCATAAGGTTCTTTATAAACGATAGTTGTAGTGTATCACTGGTTTGTAAGGAAGTCAACAATTTTTGGATCAATCCATAGATAAATACTAGACTATGCCACGTTTATCGCTCTATTCGCCTACCAAAGGCAACAATTACAAGTACATTGACCGTGTGGTCAAAGAACAATTTCAAATTGGTGGCACGGACCTGCTTGTCCACAAGTATCTAGGCCCGCAAAATAACGGCGAAAGTAGCGACCTAACTCAACCACAGAATACTTCTCCTAATCCTCTTGCTATCCAAGACTTGCTGTTTATGGAAAACCGCAACCGCGTATATGAGCAAGACATCTATCGTCTGCGCGGTCACTATAATGTCCAAAATCTCGACTTTGATTTGAGTCAATTCGGTCTATTCTTGACCAATGATGTGATTTTCATCACTGTACACTATAACGATATGATTGATTTGATCGGTCGTAAGCTAATGGTAGGTGATGTGTTTGAACTACCGCACTTGACCGACTATCATCCGCTCAATGAGGCGATTCCAGTTTCGCTACGCCGTTATTATCAGATTACAGACGCTAACTATGCTAGTGAAGGCTTCTCTCAAACTTGGTATCCTCACTTATGGCGCATCAAGTGTGAGCCGCTAGTAGATAGTCAAGAGTTTGCTAACATTCTAACAGCACCAGTAGAGAAAGACAACTACATGGGCAACTGGGATCCTCTTATTGCGTATCCCGTCGGCTATACTGTACAGTATGGCGGTAAAAATTACACACCAGTAAAGGGACCTGTTCCTGTAGGCATCGAACCTACTAACACAGAGTGGTGGCGTGTTGATGTTGCTAGTTCACTCAAAGACATTATCAGCACATACAACAAAAATCTTGAAGTCAATGATGCTATCTTAGCAGAAGCGGCTCGTATGGTGCCGAATACCGGCTTTGATAATAGTCAGTTGTACTTAGTGCCGTCTACTACTTCAGGTACACCTGACATTCCTGTTGATATTGTTACAAATCGTAGTGCTGGTCCTGCTCTTCCTATCAGAGAGGGCACCGGTACTGTTGCGCTATTCAACAGCAAGCGTTTCAAGAACAGCAGTGTCGGCATCAAAGTTGGCAGAGAAACTGCCGGTAAGTTAGCAAGTGGCAATCGTGTTGTGTTTGCTACAGGTACGCTACGTGCTGATCGTAGTGACACTGGTAGTGGTCGAACATTCGGCAGTCAAGTATTAACTGCTACTATCTACACTGACAGTCTCAAGACTGGTCCTTATGGTACTGCTGACAACACTTACGCAACAAGTGACCTATACTTGCGCTTTTACATCACTGCTAGTCAGAACCGTGCTAAGACAACTATCATCAAGTTGCTTGAGTGGAACAACGACTTAGACACTGGCTTGTTGATCAAGGGCAGTGTGCTTACTGCTAACGGTACCCTGATTTCATTATTTGCTGATGGCACTCGCATTACCGCTATTGATAAGACTAAAAAGACTATTACTGTTAGCAATGAGTTGTTAGAAGAGATTGCGGCGGGTCAAGAGTTAGAAATTGCTTACGATTTCTATGGTATCTATCAGAGTGTGACTACTTTTGCTACTAAGCAGGGCGCAAAACGATTCAAATTGATGACATACACTTCGAATCTAAAAGAAGGTACTGAAATTCGTTCGTTTGTTGATGTTAGTGGTACTAGAACTCGTGTATTTGCTGAAGGTACTACTGTTACTAAGATTGAAACTGTTTCAGAGTTAGTTACTGGCACTGGTGGCGGTGCTGATTATGCTGACTGGGCAGGTTCAACTGCTTATAGCGAGGGCGATGTTGTTCGTCGCTCTATTCCTGGCAGTAGAAGAGCCGCAGTTTATTACTATCGTGCGCTGAATGATATCCCTAGTTCAACTACAGGCTTCTATGCTAGTGATTGGACTAGATTGAACACTAGACCAGCTAGTGCTACTGATGTGTATGAAGACTTCGTATACATGGAAACAAGTACGCCTTCACTTGTTTCAGTTGTTGATGAGACTGTTGTTGAGTTTGATTTCGGTGACGGTAAAGTTGTTGACAATCGTATCGACTTCCGCGCTGATGCTGACCCACGCTTCCAGTACATTCGTCGTGCTTCACCTCGTAACTTCGGCTACTTAGCTGGCTATGGTAGTGGTGATGGCAGTGCGCCTAACGGTGAACCAGCAGGCAGCGGTATTGAGTTCCCTGTAGCACCTAAAGTTGGTGACTTCTTCTTGCGCACTGACTATGCACCGCAACAACTGTATCGTTGGGACGGTCAGCTATGGATCAAGATTAGCGAAAAGGTCAGAGTTGCTCCAGGCTTTGCTAGTGAGGGTACTAACCAGAAGAGCAACTTCATCAACAACACTGGCACTGTGACTCTAGCAGATGGTTCTACTATCCCAAGTCGCCAGGGTCTTTCAAACGCCCTAAAGCAGTAATTACTGTTGATTTAGTTGAGCTACGACTTCTTCGACTGTCTCGCTTACTTCCCAGGTACCGTGAGGTGGGCAGAAGATAAATGTGACTTCCTCTTTAGTTTCGTCTTCACGAGTGACCTCATTAGCGAAAACAGAGATAACGACCTTAGAGTCGATGGCTACTTTTTGTCCTTTGAAAGCTGGACTAGCGTTTGTTAGGGTAATATACATAGTCTCTTACTTAGTCGTCGGCAGATAGCACGATAAATAAAGTATCTCAAGGACAATATTACATGGATTATTTCTATGACTCACAGTGTCGCAAATTTTTGACTCAGTTCGGCACTATTTTCTCTCTGTTAGACGTACAGTTCGGCAGCGATCAGAAGGGCAACCCTATTCTTCGTCGTGTGCCGGTTATGTACGGTGATATGAGTCGTCAAGCCGCCGCAGTGCTGAATCAAAACAGTGCGTCTACTATGCCTTCGGTGCCCATGATTAGTTATTATGTGTCCGGCATGGAGTATGATCAGCGCCGCACACAGGAGCCATACTACATCGACAAGAGCACTATTCGTCAGCGTTCTTTCAATCGTGATACGGGTCAATATGAGACTGTACAGGGTAATGCGTTCACTGTTGAGCGCCCTATGCCTGTGCCTTACACTATGCGAGTGACTGTTGATATCTGGACAAGCAGTAGCCAGCAGAAGTTTGAGATTTTCGAACAGTTAGGCTCTCTTTTCAACCCTAGTTTAGAGATTCAAAGCACTGACAACTACTTAGACTGGACAAGTTTGAGTGTTGTGTATCAAGATGGCTTGAACTGGACTAGTCGTAGTGTGCCTCAAGGTACTGGCAACCCTATTGATATCACATCTTGGAAGTTTTACATGCCGATCTGGATTTCTAGTCCGATCAAGGTCAGCAAGTTGGGCTTGATTCAGAAAGTTATCGCAAGTATCTACAAGGGTAGTGCTCTCATTGATATGAAAGATGATGAGTTACTGTTAGGCACTCGTCAAAAGATTACACCGTACGGTTATCAGTTGTTATTAGTGGGCAACAAACTACAGATTCTACCGGCTTCATTACCTATCGACGACAATACGCAGTTTGAGAGTGCGACGGTCGGCCCTAACACTGAAGTTTACTGGCACAGTATTCTAAACGCTTACGGCAAGATGCGTCCTGGTGTTTCGCAGATTGCGCTTGAGAATGAGTGGATGGAAACTGAAATCATCGGTACTATCGACTATGACACTACTGATGACCGCTTGATTACATACACAATCGACACTGATACATTGCCTTCAGATACACTTGACCCTGTTGATATGATTATCGATCCGCATCAACGCTACCCTGGCAATGATCTGCCTGCTGTGACTGCTGGTCAGCGTTACTTATTGATTGAACCTCTGCCTCGCCAGCGTGAAGAAAGCGCAGTTGAACCGGCTGTTTGGCCAGGATTGACTGACGGTGCTCATGCTAATGATATCATTGAGTTCGGCGCTATTACTTTCAATGTTACTGTTGCTGGTACTCAAGCAAACGGCACTACAAGCATCGTACTACAAGACGCAAGTAGAATGGTGTCTGGTTACACTATTCGTGATGTTGCTACTAACGGATTACTAGGTACCGTTACTAGTGTTGACTACAATAGCAACACTATCACTATCAACACTGCGTTGATAGCGGGTTTAGTAAATGCGACTAGTCTTCGTGTTGACGGTAACGCTTGGTTCGTTTCATTCGACAATAATACTAACACTACTGTTCACTATGTTACAAACAATACTACGGGCATTCAATATCGCTGGAATAACGGCACATGGCGCAAGTGCGTGGAAGGGTACTATAGCCAGGGCTCGTGGAGAATTATAATTTAGTATCCCGTAACATTTTCCAACCCTTATGACTCTTTAGCTTTCCGTTAGCTAGAGAAGGAAGATGGGAGTCACTAAGAGAATATTTTGCTATCATTTCATTTTTTGTTAGATGTTCTATGATACCAGTTTCATGAATAAATGAGTACACATTCTGATCATATCTGTAGTGATTTTTACCTCTAGCCACATTTTGACTATTTGCCATTCCCTCTGCAATACTAGCCGATAGTTTTTGCTTATATTCCGCGCTAGATTTTGCTATGCGTTGCTTCTCTCTATATTCTTCATCTTCCCAACACTTAGTAGCATGATTTTTACATTGTTCTTTCATTTCTTCCGTATTCATAGCTGATATAGTATTGATTTTATGTTTGACCATAGAATCATGATCCCAGTTGCCTTTATAACCCCACTTATTCAAATAGTCACTTCTCGTTGGGGCGTTCATCTTGAGAATAACTTTACTCTCCCATAATAATGATTTTTGAACTCTATTTTCTCCCAAGAACGTCTTTCTTACTTCAATTATATCAGGTAAGCCATGTTCTTTGATATATTCAGCAACATATGTGCTTGATGTAAAGTATGTAACAAAAAGATCGGATGGGTGACAGTCTTTGGCATAGCGAACGCCGTAATATTTCATACCTGTTTTTGACCAACCTATTCTATATGTATATGGAATATTAGTATAAATATTCATGCTGATTGCTCCTCTATAGCGTTAGAGTGGTTGGGATGTACGAAGTCCGTGAACCGCAACCATATTTATACTTGTGAATCAATCCAAAAAAAGACCTATCAATGCTGTCGGGGTGCTGTTCTACTCTACCTCGACTAATCGTGTCCTATATCTGCTTCGTAATGATCGTGAGCAGTGTTGGGGCATACCTGGCGGCAAGATTGAGCGCGGTGAAGTGCTACGTGAAGCACTAAAGCGTGAGTGTACAGAAGAGATTTCAACATGGCAGGATGATTTCAAGTTGTATCCGCTTGAGTGTTACACTAACGGCACGTTCAAATATCATACATTCTTTGTAGCAGTTGATGATGAGTTTGTACCGCGATTGAATGATGAGCACTGTGCGTATTGTTGGTGCGAGTGGGGCGCATTTCCTCGGCCGCTACACTCGGGTCTGTTCTCTACTGTACAGTACCCTATCATTCAGCAAAAGATTTCGCTGATTCTTGAAGCACTAAAACAAAAGGGACCGTAAGGTCCCTTTGTTATGCCGTTGAGCGTATTAGGCTGTAGCGACTGATGCTACTGGGTAGCGTGTACCGTCAACTTGAGTGGCATTGACAGCGGCTGCTGCTGCACCGAATGACAAGTTGTAGCCGTTACCAGCAAAGTCAGCACCTGAGTGAGCACCGATCTTTGATAGACGAACTGTTGAAGCGTCGGCTAAGGTAGCAGTGATAGTCATTGTATCGTTAGCTAGTGAACCATCTGCTGTGTTAGCTAGTACGCATACGCCTTCGTTAGTGCCGTCACTAACTAAGAACTTACGAGCACCTTTTTGACGAACGATGAAGCCGTTAGCTTCAGCATTAGCGCCGATCTTTACACGAGCAACGATTTGATTACCGCCTGTGCCAGTGTTACCACCGACGATGCCGTAACCTGCCGCGTTGTTATAGCCTACTGTAGCGCCACCTGTTTTGATTGATTTAATTGGTCTCCCCACGGGATACCTCCTTTTTGTTATTTGCGGGTTCTAGCCGCCGTCATCATCAAAATGACAATGCGAAACACAGAATTGTGTTGTCACTATTATTTATGACAAAGGGCCCCAAAAGTGCCCTTTGATAGAGGAGTTTCCTCCGTTATGCTACAGTCATTCTCAAACCTGTACCGTTTACCCAAGCATATGTCACTGTTCTGCCTGATACGTTTGTACCAGTTGTCAATGTTGCTGTTGGTACTGTACCAGTGTAAGCAATGATTGTGTATGTACCTGTTGGTAGTTGAGTGTTGATATCAACTAGTAGAGGTGTTGTAGCAGTTAGTGTGTTTGTAACTGTTACGCTACCTACTGATGTACCGTCACTTGATACTACGAAGCGTGAGCCAGCGTCTAAGGTTAGGTTACGTACACTTGCTGTTGTAGTAGGTGTAGTGATTAGCTCAGAGAACGCAATCTTAGCGCCGTTAGCAACACGGATTGTACCGTTTGGTAGACTGCCTGTGAAGCGTAGCTGACCGTTGACAATCATTGTGCCGCTGTATGTCAAGTTAGTATTAGTGATAGTAACGTGACCTTGAGCAGCCAAACTACTGCCTGTAGCGCCGTTGATTGTCAAGTCTGCTGTACCGATGATATTGCCACTGATCTTAGCACGAGTGTAGCCCATTAGAGCGTCACGACGAACGTTGATACTAGCTGCCGCACTTAGAGTCATTGTGCCTGTTAGTTCAGCACTTGATTCTGTGAACACTAGAGCGTTCATTCTGGCGCCGCCTAGTAGGAAGCCTGTACCAGCCATGGTGAATGATGATGCTACTGATGACTTGAAGTAACGGATTAGAACCGCACCACGACCGCCTTGACCGCCTGTGCCGCCGTTAGTTGTGTTGCCACAACCGCCGCCACCACCGCCACCTGAACCCCATGTCGTAGCGTTGCCGCCGTTTTGTGGGTTGCCGCCGGCGCCAGCACCGCCGCCACCTTGACCACCACCCGCGCCGCCAGCATAGCCTGTTGTGACTACGTTAGTGCCACCAGCACCGCCGCCTGAGCCGTATGATGTTTGTGTGTCCGCCACTGGGAACTGCTGTACTGTACCGCCTGTTTGACCCCAGTTCCAGCCCCATACTGTGCCTAGGCCACCACCGAATGCTGCCGCACTGCCGATAGCTGCCTGAGTTGATGAGTTTGCCGCGTTGCCACCAGCACCACCTGCCGCTGTAGCGATTGTCTCGCTGTCGAGTACGATAGTTGATTGACCACCACCGTTGCCAGCCGCAGAAGCATTAGAACCTACACTAGCACTACCAGCGCCGCCTTGGCCGATTGTTACGACTAGAGCACTACCAGCGCCGCATGGATGCCAGCCACTGACTACTTCGCCACCAGCGCCACCGGCACCTGAAGAGCCTACGTTGCTTGAGCCGCCTGCCGCACCGCCGCCGCCACCGCCGACTAGTACATACTCGAAGCCTGTAGCACCTGCTGGAGCGAATACTGTTGATGAAGCGTTGATTGTTTGGAAGGCACCTGTTGACCAGCGAATGAGTAGCGTACCTGCCGCACCGTTGCCGCCAGCACCTGATGTGCCGCTGCCTGTACCCATACCGCCGCCACCGCCTGAGCCTGAGTTTGCTCCAGCATTGCCGCCGTTAGCGTTGCCAACTGCGCCGCCTTGACCACCACCACCGCCGTTTGATGTGCCGCCGTTTGTAGCCGCTGTGCCGTTAGCGTGATTACCACCACCGCCACCAGCGCCGAATACGTATGTCGTACCGTTGATGATGACTTGAGCACCGTCACCGCCTGAGTGACCAGGTGTTGCTGAACCCCATACACTACCACGACCACCTACACCACCTGTTGGGTTATTGTTGACTCGTGTAGCGAATGGAGCGCCACTTGATAGAACAGCTTCTTTGCCGCCATAACCACCGACTGATGTGAAGCCGAACGCAACAGTGTTGCCGCCTTGAGTACCAGCGTTTGGTGGTGTGTTTGTGTTAGAGATTGGGCCGCCTGTGCCGCCATCACCACCGACACCGATTGTGAAGTTTACTGTAGCGCCGCCAGTTACTGGTAGGTCGATAATACGCTTGCCGATAGAGCCTGCGCCGCCTTGACCGCCACCACCTGAGCCGAACGTGCCGCCACCGCCGCCACCACCGCCACCGCCGATGACTAGAGCACTGAGCTTTGTTACGCCAGTAGGTACTGTCCAACCGCCCGTGTCTGTAACTGTTGCTAGTTCAGCTTTAGGAGCGATGTACATTGTACCGCCGTCATTGATTGTGATAGCTGGGTTGCCACCTGTGAAGAAGCCTGGTCTGACAGCGATGTTAGCACCGTTGTTGACGTTTAGATTACCAGTAAAGCCACTAGCATCTGTGTTGACTAGATAGCCGTGAATTGTACCTGATGTTGCTGATGTGTTACCAGAGAATGTTAGGTTGCCAGCACCGTCGATCTTAGGAATAGACATCATACCAGCGTTGTTACCACTGAGTGACTGCTTGATGTTTACGTTAGCGCCACTAGCGATAGATAGATTACCGGCGATAGATATTGTACCAGCACTTACGTTACCAGCGATACCGATATCTAAGGTACCAGCATTTGTCACAACACTGTTATCATATATTGATGTTGTTGTTGTGCCTAGTACGAATGTACCGTCACCAGCTTTGATTAGATTACCGTAGCCTCTCAAGTTACCGTGCCAAGTACTTGTTGTACTTGTTGGCACACTGATAGTCAAGTTTGAGGTCTTAGATGTACTGTTGCCGATTAGGTAAACAGCGTTAGTAGTACTACCGACTGTTGTTAGACCAGCGATAGTTACGTTAGCTTCTTGGTACACTACACCGCCGCTGTCGAGTCTTACAACTGTTGATGGTGAGAAGCCGCCGTTACCAGATAGTCTTACACGAGCGGTGCCACTTACATATGTGTTACCAGTATATGTGCCTTTACCAGACATAACTAGATTACCAGTAGAAGTACTTGCATATAGTGCTAAGTTACCACTACCACTGATGTTGCCAGAGATAGTTGTGTCTAGTGTTGTTGTTTGAGCAAAACGATAGATACTAGCTTCAGGGTATGTAGCATCCCCAGCTAGTAGCGTGATAGCGCCACTCCATGTAGCGTTACCGTCAATGCGTAGGGCACCATATCTGGCGCCGTTAGTTTCTGCCCAACCGTAACCAGCAATAGATAGCTTATTAGTGATGTTAGCAGTAGGATCGACCAATACTTGAGCATTAGAGTAGTTAGTACCGTCGTAACCAACAATGATAGCTGTACTTGATGAAGCAAATGTACGAGAGCCCATAACCATACGAGCGCCGTCGTGTACGTAAACGTTACCTACTAGAGTACTTGTAGTATCAACTATGTCTGTTTTGTATGATGACTTACCAGCTTGATTTACGCCCTTGAACACTACGTTACCAGTACCAGTGTACTTACGTGATGTTGTGAAGGCAGTGTCGTTTCTCCAGTAAACTACGTTACCACCGAATGATACGTTGACTTCACTAGCGGCCGTAATATCACCACTAGCACTTACGCCGTTACCAATTACTAGGTTACCCTTGACAACTGATACACTGCCTGTTGTAGAGATTGTACCAACGATTGTACTTGTTGAGTTAGCACCGACTTTACGTAGGTTACCACCAGTGATTGAGCCGATGTAAGTATCGTTGACAACTGCTGATGTGTCAGCGGTGTTACCCCATGTTAGTTGAACAGTGTTGTTAGGAGCAGTAATAATAGCCGTACCGTCGCCACCAGCGATGTTACCGATTGTAGCGTTAGCACTGAACGTGTACTTAGAACCACTGTTACTGAATGTTAGACGAGTAGTTGTTGGTAGCGCATTGATAACTGTTGTTTCAATAGCTGAAGCGTCACCAATAACTGTTCTACCTGTGTATGTAGATACACTGTTCAATCTCAACGGTGATGTGTTAGTGATCGTTGCGAAAGTGATTGTGTTGTTTGATGTTTGACCATCTTGAATGATAGCGTTGATGTTTGCAAACTGACCACCCTGACGGTTGTAAATCTTCACGTTAGATTCTAGGAAGATGTTGCCACCAATAGTTATGTTTGAAGCACCGAGAGCAATAGCGCCCCATGTGTTACCGATACCGTTGCCACGTAGATAGTAGTCGTGTAGAGCTAGGGTGTTGTTGAGTGTAAAGTCAACACCAGAGTTAGCTTCAACTACGATGTTAGCGGCACCAGCGGCACCTAGGGTACCTGGTAGTAGGCGAGCATGGTCAACCAACTGAATTTCACCAGTGTATGTTGAAGCAGGTGCTAGTGAGGTTAGACTGTATGTACTTCTGTTGTCGCTTGTAGAGCCACCACGGAATACAATCTTACCACTACCGTCAATTCTGTTTGTGATTGAGTAAATGATAGATGATGGTGATGAGTAGATGTACTGTAGAGTACCTAGAGCGCCAACGTTGATTGTAGCACCGTTGATTGTAGGTGTGTTTGTTGTACTACCTAGCGTTAGAACACCGTCTGTTACAACTAGGTTACCAGTAGTACTCATTGTGTAACCACTGTTGAAGTGAATGTTACCAGTACCGATCTTCTCTAGGTTACCAGTGCCAGCTTGCCAACGACCTTGGAAGTTGTTAGTGTAACCAGCGACACCGTAGCCGCGATTCTGACCACCAACCTTGAATGTCTTACCTGACGCAACAGAGAAGTCACCAGTACCGTCAATCAAGCCAACTGTCAAGTTCTCGTTGACATTGAACATTGTTGATGTAATGTTGATGTTACTGTTTGCTGGGATAGCAGTAGTAGAGTTAGCATTTACGATAGAAGTAGCTAGTGTGTTACCAGTAATGTATGTGTTACCGTCGTATGTACTTGTACCTGTTAGTGATAGTACAGCAGGAGCAACTGACTTGAATGACATACCAACGCCAGTACCCGTGATTGTTGAGTTGACGTTAGATGTGCCTGTAGCAACCGCAGTAATCATTGAAGTAGAAGTCACTGTGATTGGTGATGTTAGAACTGTACCACCAGATACTTTGATAGCACCCTCACGAGTAGAGTTAGCTTCTAACCAACCGTTACCAGCGATTGTCAATGGTGTAGCGAATGGTGATACACCGATGATGTAAAGCTGACCGTTAGCATGAACGTTTACGCCAGGGATAGCGGCAGCATAAGCAGTAGCAGTACTCAACTTAGCATTAGCTTTGATGTTGATGTAACCTGTGAAGCCTGAACTGTCACTACTTGATAGTGTGTAAGCACTTTGGCCTGCTGTGCCACTGCCGTCGAACTCAATGTTACCGTTACCAGTTAGAACTGATGTGATAGACATAGCAGTGTCGTTGCGTCTAAAGGAGATAGCGCCTGGTGCAACTGGGTTTAGCGTACTTGTAGCGCCTGGTGCACCTGTACTACCGCCACTACCGAACTGTAGAATACCACCAATTGCTTGTGATACGCCAACGTATGATGAGTTAGTAGTGATAATCATTGTACCAGTACCTTGCTTAGAGATACCGCCGTTACCATAGATTGTAGAGTTGACTACTGTGTTGATATTAGCGTTACCGACTTTGATAACGATACCGTTAGCTGTTGGGGCTACCAAGGTGATAGCTGTACCAGAGTCACCTGCTAGTGAACCCATTGTTACGTTAGAGTTTGTAGTCATACCAGAACCACCGTAAGCATTACTTACGACAACGTTACTGTTAGCTGGGATTGAGTTAGGCGAGTTGAACTGGAAAGTAGCAGATGTGTATTGACCTAGAAGTAATGTGTTGCCTAAGTAACTGTTGTTACCAGTAATGACCCACGATGTTGTTGAACTGTTATTAGCGGCATATGCCATCTGATAAGGTGTAGTACCAGTTTGAGTGATGTTGCCTGATAGTGTAGATGTTCCGCCACTTGTACTAACAATCTTAGTATTACCTGATAGATTGATGTTAGAACTGATTGTCTTAGAAGTACTTGAATATAGAGCACCATGGCGTGAAGACTGACGTAAGAATCCGTTACCACTTAGGTCAAGCTGTGTGTTAAATGTTGATGAGCCGTTTAGTAACAGACCACCGTTTTCTCTGACATAGATAGTACCTGCTGTGGCTGAGTTACTTGTAGAAGCGTCAGTGATTAGTTCTGAGTCAGCGCCAACAATAATGTTACCATTGAAGTTGGTCATTGTACCAGCGTTGAGTTGTGCTGTACTTGCATCTGTTATGCCTTGGCCGCCACGAATGTAGATGTTACCACTACCGTTGTAAACACGACTACCAATTTGAACTGGTGAGCCTGTTAGGTATCTAGTATCAATGTTCATGTTAGCGCCACTAGCAATAGTGATTGCGCCTGTTGATGGTGTGCCACCTGATGAGGCATTACTACCGAATGTGATGGCACCTTCGTTGATGATTGTAGCGCCTGCGCCTGACACGTTAGCAGTGATTGTCTGTGTACCCGTACCGATCTTTGTTAGAGTACCAGTTTGTGTTAGCGAACCTTGGAAAGATGTATCAACGTTCTTGTTACCGACTGTCAATACTTTAGATGACGCAACTACTGCTACTGTTGACGAAGAACCTATTAGGCCGCCAATGTTAGAACTCTCCATGAAGTTTACGTTTGCGGCGTTCTGAATTTCAACAACACTGTTAGGGTTCAATGATGTGCCAGTATTAGCAAAGAACTTACCGTCGTAGAAGTATGTGTAACCTGTGTTGTTAGAACTGAGGTAAGACAACTCCATAATAACACTTGTGTTAGGAGTTCTGTAGCCGATAACCGTATCAGTACTGCCTAATTGAATTAGGTTACCAGTAAAGATTGTGTTAGAAACAGTACCAATTGTTTGAACTAGGGCGTAACCTTCTAAGTTCATGTTACCAGAGAATGTAACGTTAGCGCCGTTCTCGTTACGAATAGCACCGTAACGACTTGGACCACTGTCTTGCCAACCCGCTGAGTTGAGATAGAAGTCGTTAGTAATTGTACGAGCGGCACCTGATGTACTCAACCACATCTGACCGTTAGAACGGATATGGATTTTTCCTTGGCCAACTGTTTGATTGCGGCCGAAACGAGCGCCAGTAATGATTAGGTTACCAGAGAATGAACTGAAGTCTGTTGTTGTCCAGTCGCCCGCTGCTTGTAGAACGCCGTCACTACCGTTGATCCATACGTTACCGTTACCGTTGATTTGACCAGCACGAGAGAACTGTGTTGTGCTACCTGAGCGATACTCAATGGTACCGATTGCGGTAGAGTTGTCGCTTAGAACTGTTACAGAACTAGCGTTAGCGTGCCAACCAGCATCTTGGCCCTTAGTACCAAAGATTAGGTTACCAGCTTGAACTACTGTTGGGCCCGTGTATGTTGAGTTAGCAGTCATATTGACTGTGTAAGCATTACTGTTCATTGTAACGCCACCAACACCACTGAATACACCTTGATATGTAGCGTTAGCTAGTGCTTGATAGTTTAGAGTACCGTTAGTTACAACCGTGTTAGCGTAGATAGCACTGATGCCGCCGATCTTAGCGCCGCCTTGTAGTCGTAAGGTTGTGTTTGTGCCGATTGTAATGTTACCAGTGAAACTACTTACACCAGTGTGAATAACGTTACCACCGCCTTGAGCGATATAACGACCAGCGCCTGTTAGAGCGCCTGTTACGAAGCCGTTAGCACCACTACTGACTGTTGCTGTAGCGAATGTAGAGATTGATAGTGAAGTTGTAAACGCTGTGCCACTCAAGCCACTGTATGTTACGCCAGAAGCATCGTCTGCGAATGTCCATGTAGCGTTGTTTGGATCTGGTACAGCTAGGGACCAAGCACTGCCTGTCCATAGAACTACAACACTCCAACCTGGGTTTAGTGTGTA
>JACCDO010637393.1_pt1 | contig 21764 bp, 20 predicted proteins | sample 7446101 | NCBI WGS metagenome assembly JACCDO01 (sample SAMN15323440, study PRJNA562643) | freshwater metagenome | isolation source: river surface water | place: USA:Blue River Watershed | collected 2017-08-16
ATTCTATTAATTTTGAAGAAAAGATGAATAAAAGAGTATTTAAGTCTCGAAGACTTCCTTCCGAAGGAAGATTTAGAATTAATTATGAAGAAATGGATTTAGAAATTAATATTTATTTAAATCCTCAATTTAATACTTTCAGAGAAAACCAAATGGGAGAATCAATGGGTTCATCTTGTCGTTCTTTACTTGTTTATCGAAATTTAGAGATTAAATATAAAATTGAAGATGATGAAAAGATTCTTCAATTATTTGAAGAAAATTTAAATAAAGATGATGAATACAAAACCTTAAATCTTGAGATTTTTTACAATCAAGATGATTTTTGGAGAAAACATTATGAAATTGAAGATAATAAAGTTCAATCTATTGAACAAATATTTTTACCTTCTACTACTTCAGATGAGATTATTGGATTAGTTGATAATTTTATTTCATTAGAAAATAGATATTATCAATTCGGTATTACATATAAGTTTACTTTTCTTTTAGAAGGTAAAGCTGGTATGGGTAAAAGTAGTGTTGCTAGAGCCATTGCTCACAAATATAAAAAAAGACTTTATATTCTTAATTTAGGTAATAGAGAGACAAAAGAAAATGATTTAATTAATCTATTTAGAGTAATTAAAAAAGATAGTATTCTCGTTTTAGAAGATATTGATGCTTTTTTCGTCGGAAGAAAAACTGGTACTGAATGTGCTACTGGTGTTTCTTTCTCGACTTTAATTAATCTTTTAGATGGTAGTTTAGCAACTGGTAATGGTTTAATTACTTTTATCACAGCTAATCATGCTGAACATCTAGACAAAGCTCTAGTTCGCCCAGGTCGAATTGATAAAGTTATTCACTTTGGTGATATGACTAAAGACCAATTCGAAGCTGCATGGAGAGCAAGAGTTAGTAAAGATGAAGCTCCTGATGAAGAATTATTTAAGATTTGTCAAAAGAATAGTATGTCAATGAGTGCTTTAATGTATGTTTTCTTTTTTGCAAAAAATAATGAAGAAAGACGTAATATGGCACGACAATCTGTTTCAGAGAGAATTTTCAGTGAAAGTACTTTACATATGTATTCTTAAAAAAAAAAATGAATATTATTTAATTTATAAATTAATTATTATTATAACATAAACAATAATAAAATGGCTCAAATATTTAATAATGATATTGTTTTCCAATTTTATTCTAAATCTCTAGATAAACCACTCCCTGGAAAAGGTAGTGGAGAAAAAATCCCTGATAATATAATAAATGAATATTCAACTTTAGCTTCTATTCCTCAATGGCGTAAAAAATTATCTAATTTTTGGATTCAACCATTTATATTAGATAATCTTAATTGGTCTTCTGTTGAACATTATTATCAAGGATCTAAATTTAAAAAAAATCATCCTGAATTTTATTTCAGCTTCTCCCTAGATTCTGGTACTGATTTGTCAAAAGATACAACTATGGCAAAAGCTGCTGGTGGTAAAACTGGTAAATTTAAAAAAAAACTTTTAAGACCAGTTGAGTTTTCAGCTGATTCAGACTTCTTTGGAATAAGACAAAAAAGAGAAATGTATAATGCTCAATATGCAAAATTTACTCAAAATGAAGATTTAAAAAATTTATTATTAGCAACTGGAAATGCAAAATTAACACATTTTATTAGAGGTAGTGAACCTATTGTATTTGATGAACTTATGTTAATTCGTAATAAAATTAGAAATATATAAGATAATATAGATGAATAAAAAGATAAATTCAATTTTTATTAAAAATGAATATACTTGATATTTTAGTTTTGATAAATTTTAATATTTAAATTTAAAATAAAATTAATAAAATTTTATAGAAAATAAAAGATTATAAATGGAAAATAAATTAGATACTAAATATCAAAAAACCGTAAAATTATTTGAAAAAATTTTGGAAAATTTAAGTGAAAATGAAGAAGAATTTATATTTAATAATAAACATTGTATTTATGAAAATGAAAATTTTTTAAATGAATTTGTACCTAATAAAATTGAAAAATTTGGTTATGGTTTTAATATTATTGAAGAAGAAGTTAAAAATAATAAATATGATATTTCAAGACATTCTGATATTTGTTTAGGCATCATTATGAATTGTGATTGTACTATTAAAATAAAATTTGGAGGAAGTTTATTGTGGGATAACTTAAATGTGAAAAAAAATGAAATATTCTATTTTGATAATCCTATCTTTTTCATTAAATGTTGTTATAATATATTTAGTATTTATATCGAACAGATAGATTCTAATAATGAAATAGAATTAAAAATAAAATTAATACATTTATATTTAGCTGCTGAAGAAAGAAAATTTATAGCACAAAATAATATTAAATTTAATAATTATTTATATCATAATTCTGTAATAATACCTATTAATAATGTTAATAATCTTTATTATAATTTTCAAAATTATGATTTTAGTTTTTTTAATACTTATTCTGAAGTTTATATAAATAAAAGTAAACAAAGAACTATTAAAAGAATTGAAAAATATAATTTAGAATTAATTGAAAAAACATGGCATCCTATAAGATTTAAAGATTGGTGTTTAAGTTTAGATGAATTAAAATTAATTGAATAATATTGATTTAAAAAATAATTTTATAATAATAATTAATAATAATGAATTTAGATATAAATATAAATATAAATGAAAATAATATAAATTTAAATTTAGATAAATATTATTTATCTAAAAAAATTGAACTTAAAAAAAATATTAATTATAAATTGGAAAAAGATAGTGATATATGTATTGGATTTCAAACGAATGAAGATTGTTTGATAAAAGTTTTTCACAAAAATAATACTTCGAATTTTAAAGAATTTGAAAATATTGAATGTAAAAAAAATAAAATCAAATTATTAGAAAATCCAATATTTTTTGTAAGTTCTTTTTATGAAGATTTTTACATTATCTCTGATAAAAATATTGATTTGAATATTATTCATACATTTGTTAATCATGACGTTCGTCTTAATTTAGCACAAAATGATTTTTATTATCCATCAAAACTCAATAATAAATTTTATTTTAGAGGATTTATTTACGAAAAATGATAAATAATAATTAATAATTTATTCATTAACTTTATTTTCCTCTAATTTAAGTTCTTCTTTCTTTTTATTTTCTTCATACACTTTTTTCTTTTCAATCCAATCTTTTTTCCATCGTGGTTCATAATAATATTCATAATCCCCACCTTCGTCATATTCAAATGAAGTATACCATTGACAATTAATGCATTTGAAGACATCTGTGCCAAAACCATCACCATTCCAACGCCAACCACCTTTGTAATTTTCTTCAATTATTTCTTTTGATTGACATTTAGGACAAATTTTAAAGTCATCAAAGTAGAATTGTTTTCGTGATTCATCTGATTGATCACCGGCTTTAAATTGCCCATTAGAATATTTATGATGAATTTCAAGTTTATCCATTTTTAAATAATAATTATATTTTTTTTTAAATTGAAAAAAATGATTAAAAATTAATTATCATTTTTTATTTTACTTAATTCAACTTAAAGAAAACTTAAACGTAAAAATAAAATGAATACGTTACGTAAATTATTATATACTGGTACAGGATGTCATTTTCAACCAGTCAATGATTTTCCAAATACAAAAGAGTTTATTTTTATTGAATGTCAACCCTATAGTGAATTTTCAGGAAAACCCTTTTTTGATAGAGGTTTTTACAGAGATAATTTTGTAGAAAAAGTATTAAATAGAGCGAAATCTTATGAATTTGAGTTAATTGAAGAAAAAGAGTTAGATAATACATATTTTTGGTCTAAATTGACTTTGAAACAAAAAATATGTTATACTATATTTCCCCGTTTAATACCTCAATATGTTAATCCTACATTATTAAAATTTGAAAATAAAAATACAAATCAAATTATTAAATATTTTATATCAACACCTTTTCATTATTACAATAATGATGAAGTTACAAATGAAATAGAAACTTGTGATGGTTTAATTTTGAGCGGATTTTTTCCAAATAAATCAATTTTAGAATATTTTCCTAATAAAAAAATAAGTTTTATTGGTTATTCAGGAAGTTATTTTGGTTTTGATGAAGAAGTAGAAGAATATCATGATTTATCTCATGTTGTAAGATATATGCATGAATTAAAAAAAGAAGAAAGAACAAATTATTTTGATAAATATTATTTAGTAAATGATGTTATAGATAAATATTTGAATGAAGAAAGTATAATAGATACATATGGAATTGATTATCATACAAAATATGAAAATTTAAATAAATTTATTATTGAAAATAAACCCAAATCAGATATTATTGAATGTTCTTCTTTTGATAATTTTTTAATTAAAAAAAATAATTAAAAATATTTAATAAAAAAAAAATTATAATTTATTTATAATAAAGCTTCATAAAAAGTACCAAATATAGGGTCTTTAACAAATACAGAAGCAGGTTTCCAATCATTATCTTTATAATTAAATCCTGAATATGAGAAATATTCTGTATCTTTATTTTCATTAAATTGTTGAACAAATGCATAGTTTGATAATTCTTCTAATGATTTTCTTGTTTTCAAAAAATTATTTAATTGAAGTGTATTTAAACCTCTTACTGAATATAAATTTTTTAATGTTTCATAACCAATTCTCCATAAAGGTGATGTACTCAAATTTATATTTTGATAACTAAAATATAAATTATTCCATATTAATTGTTGAGCTCCCGTAAATGTTGGGAATGAACTTAAAGAAATATCAAAAGTAGGAAGAGGAATAAATACAGGTGTAAATAAATTAATAAAATTGTTTCTTTGAGAACCGACGAATAAGTATAATGTTGTAGCATCTAATAAAGGATTATAATTATTAGCTAAATATGTTGTTTGAACATCATTTATGTTTGAACTATCGGGTAAAATCCCAATTGGAACAATTTTATCTTTTACAGGAGATAAAGGATTTAATAATAAAGCTAAAACTGTTTCCGTTGATAATTCGCCTTTTGAATAAACATAAAATATTTTTCTTCTACTTAAAAAATATTCACTTAATCTTATATTTGAAAGAATGTTATCATCTGATGGTGAAATTCTGTAAATATTTTTTGGAATATTTAATGTTGGTGATGTAGAACTAGGACTTATACCAATTGCTTTAGGATGTAAATCAAACCATGGTTTAACTGCTAATAAAATACTAGAACGATTAAATCCAATAAATATTCTATAACCTAAACCATAATATAAATTTAAATAATGAATCGTTCTTTCTATTTTTCCTTCAGTATCAACAATTGGAAAAGATTTAAATTGTTCTTTATTATTATTAAAATAATATTCAAAAGTAAGTTTTAAATTACCATCTATACTTGTTCCACTTAATTCTAATAATGCTACTGTTTTTAAATCAACTATAGGTAAATGTGGTATAGGAATTAATTCTGAACATGAACATGAACACTCTTTTTGAATATTATTACATTTACACATTTTTATTTTTTATTATAATTATGTTTATAATTATAATTAATATATTAATTTTTATTTTTTAAAAAATAAATAATGTTTTTTAAGATAAAGATGAATACATTTTCCCGCTATGTGATCGGGAAAACAATTATCACTCAACTCCCTTAGGGAGCCAGGAGTGATTTATAAAAAGTACCAAAAATAGGGTCTTTAATAAATACTGAATCAGGTTTCCATTCTTCTTTTTTAGTTATATTATCATATACAAACTTTAAACCCGAAAATGAAAAATATTTAGCATCATTATTTTCATCAAATTCTTGAACATAACCATAGTTTGATAAATCATTTACATCAATCTTCTTTTTTAAAAAATTATTTAATTGTAATGTATTAATAGCTTGTTGATTATAAACATAATAACCCAAATCTTCATAACCTTTCCTCCATAAAGGTGAAGTACTTACATTTACATTTTGATAAGAATAATAAAAATTATTCCATACTATTTTAGCAGAATCATTTAATAAAGGTATAGAATTTCCTGATATATCGAATGTTGGTATTGGTAAAAATTGAGGAGTAAATAAATTAATAAAATTTTGTCTTTGACTTTTTACATATAAAAATTCAATCGTTGCATCTGTTAAAGCGTTATATTTACTTGCTAAATATATTGTTTGAACATCATTTATATTTGAACTATTTGGTAAAATACCGATTGGTACTAATTTATTTTTAATTGGAGAAATTGGACTTAATAATAATCCTAAGATTAGTTCTGCAGAAGGTTCGCCTTTAGAATATACATAAAATATTTTTCTTCTAGTTAATAAATATGGACTAAATGTCACATTTTCTGCAATTTTAGTATTAGATGGAAGAATTCTATAAATATTTTTTGGAATATCTAATGATGTACCGGTTGAAACAGGACTTATACCAACAGCATCAGGATGTTCATCAAACCATAATTTTATTTTTTGTAAAATTGAAGAACGATTAAAACCTATAAAAATTCTATATCCAACACTATAATATAAATCTAAATAATAAATTGTTTTTTCTAATTCTCCTTCTGTATCAATTATTGGAAAAGGTTTGAATTCTTCTGAATTTTTAAAATAATATTCAAATGTAGTTTTTAAAGTATTATCAAAATCTGATACCCCTGAATTTGTTAATTCTAATAATGCTACTGTTTTTAAATCAGGTATTGATGGTGGTATAGGTTTTGGAATATGTTCACAACAACAACATTTATTTTTATTGCATTTACACATTTAAATACTTTATTTATAATTAATATCAATATATTTATTTTTGTTTTTACAAAAATAAAAGAATTATTAATAATAAATAAAAAAATATTATTTTTTTAAGCACTCGTTTTAATTTTATTGAAAATAAAAATGATTATAAAAAAAAATAGATATAATAATATATATCTCTAAATTAAATATATTAATTATGTCTCAAAATTTATTATGGGTTGATAAATATAAACCCAATAAAATACCTGATATTATTGGTAATAAATCAAATGTTCAAAAAATTATTAATTGGTTACGCGATTGGTTTGATATTCATGTTTATCATAAAAAAGAAAAACCTAAATTTGTTAAATTTGGTGATAATTTAGGAGCTAAAGCTATACTTTTATCAGGTCCTCCTGGAATAGGTAAAACTTCAATGGCTCATATTATTGCTAATGATTTAGGATTTGATATTCATGAAATGAATTCTAGTAATGATAGAACTAAAAGTATTGTTGAGAAAGAAGTTAAAGAGACAAATTCAATTAATACTATGTTTAAATATTTTGGAAATGGTAATAATAATACAAAAAAACATAAAGTTATTATTATGGATGAAGTTGATGGTTTATCTTCTTCTGATAGAGGTGGTATAACTGCTTTAATTGAAAGTATAAAAAATACTAAAACACCTATTATTTGTATTTGTAATGATCGACATAAACCAGCTTTAAAATCATTGATTAATCATTGTTTTGATATAAAAATATCGAGACCCGATAAAAGAGAAATTATGAAGAGAATGTGGTTTATTATGAATGAAGAGAATATGAATATTGATTTACAAATTGTTGAAAAAATGGTTGAATCTAGTGGAAATGATTTGAGAAATGTTATAAATAATTTACAATTTATGAATTTTAATTTAAATTGTGAAAATAATCAAAATAATATTCAAAATAATAATAAAAAAGACGATTTATCAAATATATCTATTTTTGAATCATCTAAAATGATTTTATCTCATAATGTCGATTTTCAAACTAAATATAATCTTTATTTTAATGATTATGATATGACTCCTCTTTTCATTCAAGAAAACTATATTAAAACTTTAAATTCTAATATTTCTTCTAAAAATGATTTGGAAAAATTAAATAAATTGGCTTTGTCCAGTGAGATTTTAAGTGACTTTGATTTTATTGATTCTCATTCTTCTAAAAATAATGGTGTTAAAGATTGGAATATTTTACCTATTAATGCTGGTTTAATTGCATCTGTTGGTAATTTAGCAAATGGACCATGTGGTTTTCCTGATTTTCCTCAATATTTAGGTAAAAATTCAACAAAAAGAAAAAGAGATAGATATTTGAATGAGATGACGAAGAATAGAGTATTGAAGAGTAAGAATAGAAATACAGATAAAGAATATAGATTAGATTATATACCACTTTTACAAACTAAAATAACACAACCTTTAATAAATACTTCTAAAATAGACATAAGCAAAGCGCAAGAAAAAGAAATAATAAAGAATTTTATAGAAGTATTAGATGAGAATAATATAGATAAAGAAGATGTAGTAGAGAAGATATCAGAATTATATTTAGGAGATATTAATAAAGAATATAAATATGAGAATATTGATAGTAAATTAAAGAGTAGTTTAACACGAGAATGGAATAAACATCATCAAAAATCGATTATTGTATCTAAAAAAAATAAATCAATTATTAATAATTTAGAAGAAGACATAGAATCTAATTCTGATATTGAAGATAATGAAATTGATAATAATGAAGAATTAATTATTGATAATTGATGATTTACGTTTATATGATTTTATATTATAAAATTAAAAATAAAAATTGATTATTTTTTTAACAATAATATTAATTAAATTAATAATAATAATTAATAAAAAAACACATTCAATAAAATGGATAAATACGGAAAAGAATATTTTGAAGGAAGTGGTGGTGGAAACGGAGGTGATTTTGATGATTTTAGAGAAGATAGAATCACTCGTAAATCACTTAATAAACAACGTAACCAACAAAGAAAAAGATTTACTTCTTTTGATGATGAAGACCAACAATTTGCTATGAATAAATTTACTAATGTAAATTTTGATGGTAAACTTACTTTTTATGAATATATTTGGATTAGTCTCCTTTATGAACTCAATGATTGTGATTACAATTTTAATTATTATGAGGAAGTAGGAAAAGCTTGTGAAAAGTTCGGACAAGGTGAAAATCTTAACATTATGGAACAAATTCTAGTGTACATGTCGGGACAAGAAGAAGAGGTAGGAAGTAAATATCCTGATATGAAAAAACACCAACATTATCAATATTTTTGGAATACAATTGATAAATGGATTAATATCACAGATGGTAAGAATTAAACGTAAATAAAATAAATAAAATAATAAAAAAAATGAAAATATATTTTATTTAAATATATTATTTACTAAATTTTATAAACAAATATATAATTATATATAAAATGAGTCTTATTGAAGATAATACTGTATTAAATAATATTAGTTCAGATGAAGAATGGGAAGATATTGATTCATCTGAAGAAAATATATCCGATTATGAATCTGAAGAATCAAATGAATCAGATGAAGAAGAATGGGAAGAAGTTAATATTAATAATGTATTTGATGAAATTATTGTTATGGCTGAAGAGGTTATTGAAAATTTTAATAATCAAAATCAAAATAATCAAAATATTGAAAATAATCAAAATCAAAATCTTAATAATATACAAACAATGATTAATCAATTAAATAGAAATAAAGTAAAAAAAAATAATGATGAAGCACTTAAAAAAGAATATGTTAGTTATTTTGTAAGAAATGATTTAGATGTACAAAATCGTTTAAAAACAAAAGAAGATATTATTGAATTTTTATATCATTTAGAAAATGTATTAAAAGAGATTAATAATTTTGATAGAAAATATTCTTTATCTAATTTTTTTGAATATAAAACAGAAATTTTCGTTGAAATTTTTATTGAAAATCCTGAATCTTTTACAGAATTTATTAAAAAATTAATTGATTTAAAATATCTAAAAGAATTTAATGGTTTAATATTTGATGGAAATAAATTATTTAATATTTTTAAAAATGATTTAAATAAGTTAAATCAATTTATCGATATTATTAATAATACAAACAAAAAACTTGATTTAGATAGAATGGAAAATGGTAAATTAATTATACCTAAATCTAGAATTATATTAAAACCAAATAATCAATATTATATTATGATATTTGGTTTACATCGTTTATTAATGAATAAAAAAGTTTTACTTTGTGAAGGTATTTTAATGTTAGATAAAAATAAAAATGAATTTAAAATATCAAATAAAATTCAACCTTATTTAATAAAAAGAATTTATTCATATTTTGGATATAGTTCAGAATCTGGTTTGAAAAAAGATTATTTACTTAATTTTTTAAATCAAAATATTATTTTTGAATAAAAATAATTAATAATTATAAAATATCGAAAGTTTAATTAGAATATATATTATTTTTAATGATTAATACAAAATACAAAACAATTAAAATATTAGGAATTGGTGCATTCGGTATAGATAGTAAAAAAAGATAAATAATTATTAGAAAAATTATTAAATGATAAAAAGACACAAAAATTTAGAACCTCTACGTGGTTCTCTATGTCGTCAGAGGTTCATTGGGACACCAAAGCATCTTCGATGCGGCGCTCTCAGTACTTACAAAAGAGATTAAAAATGATTTAATAAATTATCTATATAAAATTATCTTTTATCAAAAGTTCCAAAAAGAAATTTTAGGTAAAAAACTTAAAGAACCTATTCCTCCTATTGAATTTATTCCTATTTCTAATTTTATTTATATGGTTTGCAATATTTATCAACCTAAAAAAATTATTGAATATTTTTTATTTAATCGCAATATTTTGAATTAAATTATGGATAAAATTTACCATTTTTTATATATTTATATGTAGGTGTCAATCCAATTATACCATTTTTATTTTTTCTATTATCAAATATCTCTATTCTGGTATTTAATCTTATCGATTCTTTTATCGCTTCTTCTTTATCTAAAAATATTTTCATATCTTCCCAATGATGTTCTAATAAAACATATACTTGATTATAAACATTTTTGTATTCTTCTATTTCTTGTATAACATCATTTGGTAAATTCTTTAAGTTCATTTTTAATTTAAATTATAATTTAAAAAAAATATAAAAATTTAAACTTGAACAAATCATCTAGATAAATGTAAATAAGTAAAAAGGTCTAAATCATTAATTTTTACTTCGAATATTTTTAATTCTAATTCTTTTTTTGTTTGCACATTATCACATAAATATTTGAATCTTTCAGGTAAATGTTTTCTAATAAAATTTATATAAAATTCATCTGATGTTGTAAATTCATCACGATAATCTTTATTAAAATATTTTATTTTTATTCCATCATATTTTCTGTCACTATAATAAACATAGTTTGGTTTTTTATTTAAATCTAATTTTAATTCAAATGGTATTGGTAAATCAATCTGTTCTTTATTTAATATACAGATACAATTTGAAAGACTAATTCCATCATGAAAAACTACTTCATTTCCTAAATAATATCCCATTGTTGATTCATAATAATCTTTTATTTCTTTATATGATGGTATTTCATGCATATTCTCTGGGAAATATGTATCATAATCTATTAATCCATTTTTATCAATAATCTTAAAATGCCAATTTTTTTGTAAAAGAAGTTCTAATGGAAATACCATTTGAATTGTATTATCATATTCTTTATATCGAACTTTCATTTCTTCAATTGTAAAAGTCACAAGATGAAAAAATATTCCAGGATAGTTACATTTTTCCATTGTAAAAGTTGAATTTTCATCATATATAAAATCTGATACAGAATAAACACCATCTGTATTTATTTTATTTTGATATCGTTCATAAGGTGTATTTATTGTTAAAGTAGTTGAAAATAATTTTTCTAAATTATCTTTTCTACCGGTATGTACTAAATAAGTATAACCTTTCGTTCTCAATACATTTAATGCTTCTTCTCCGTTCATTTTATTATTATTTTTATTATTTTCATTTATATTATATAAGTTTTATATTTTATTATAATTTTATTCAATTTTTTATTCAAATAAAGAATAAAAATTTCTAAGAATTTTTGAACGTAAATAATCACATTCTTCAAAATTATTATTTTCTGATTCATATTTAATATCTAAAATATAACCATGATTATTATCATTGATATCAACTAAATAACCATAAAATTTTAATCCATCTTCACGTTTTGCTTTAATCTCATATGCGTTACAATTCGGAGATGATTTAAATTTACCATCATCGTCTAAAGGTATAGTATAGTCAAATGCAGATACATCATATTCTTCATTAGATTCAAAACCTTCAGAATTATATAAAGATACTACATTTAATATACAATTTTTTACGTCTTCTAATGTAGAAAGTTTAAAAACTTTTCCAAAAAATTGTTTATTGATACAAACAGTTGTCATTTTCTTTATTTTTAATATTCATATAATTTTGTTATAATTAAATTTATTTATTTCATATTTTTATTTTTTTACGTTTAAATTATCAATAATCTTATTTTTTTTTATCATTATATTATATTATATAATAAATAAATAATGTCTTATTATTGTAATTCTTATTTAAATTGTAAGAAAAATTGTAGTTGTTATCTTTCTTGCCTCCCAAAGGAGCAGAAAGATATGTCAGTGAGATGTCAATCTAATTCTCATCATTGTCATAAACATAATCATCATTACCATCATCGCAATTGTTCTTGTACAGGTCCAACTGGTCAAAATGGTTCTGATGGTCCAACTGGTCCAACAGGTTACAATGGTTTGGATGGTCAAACAGGACCGTACGGAAATTCAACATTTAGTTGGAAATTAGATTATGGTGATGTAACTTTTAATAATTCTTCATCAATAACATTTAATAATTCATCTGGAACAGTGTTATCGAATGAATCTTTTAATAAAAATAATAATGGTTTATATTTTCAATTTAAATCATCTGATTTAGGAATTCCACAAGGAAGTGGTGTACTATATGCTAAATTTGGTTTATCACAAGATGGTGTTAGTCCTAGTTATTATTTTCAAGTTCAAACACTTGGAACAGGAAGTTCTTATTTCATAAATTTTATAGTTCCTGATATTGGTGTTGTAGCAAGTTCAGGATATTATAAAGATGATATTTTTTCAATGTATAGTGATGGTTCAAAAATTTATGCTTATAAAAATGGTGAATTAATGTCAGGTAGCCAAAATCCTGTACCTCTTCAAGATACAAATCCCGAATATTTATATATTAATTTATCAAAATCTTTAAATGTTACTTTTAATGAAATATTTTTTTATCCAACTGGTGCATTAGGTCCAACTGGACCAAATGGTAGTACAAATATACCGGATGGAACAAATTATTCAGATTATTTATTTTGGGATGGTACTGGTTATGCAGTTGGACAAGAAAGTGTTCATTTAGGTTCTTCTGCAGGACAATTTAATCAAACGGCTACAGCAATAGCGATTGGTTTTATTGCAGGAAGTAATAATCAGGGATATAATTCTATAGCTATTGGTCAACAAGCAGGTCAGGTTAATCAAAGTGATTATGCAATTTCTATTGGAAGAGATGCAGGTCTTAATGAACAAAAATCTAATTCTATTGCAATTGGTCAAAATGCTGGGCGTACTATACAATCATCAAATGCTATAGCAATTGGAGAAAAATCTGGTTTAAATAATCAAGGTATTAATAGTATTGCTATAGGACAGAATGCTGGAAGTTCAAATCAAGGGAATTATGCTATAGCTATTGGAACAAATAGTGGAAATTCTAATCAACCAGAAGGATCTATTATTTTAAATACAGACTCTTTAGGTCTAAATGCAACGAATCAAGGATTTTATGTAAAACCAGTTCGTGCTTTAAGTGATGTTTTTTTAAATCCATTAGGTCTAAATAATGATAACGAAATAATTGTAAATGAAGGTTCATTAGGAATAAATGTAAATTTAAATGTGAATAATAATATTACTGTAAATAATGATGTAATAGCAAATCAAAAATTAATTTGTCCTAATATCTCTGGTATTATTACTATAGCTAATACAGGAGGAATAGCAACATCAACAATATTTAATGCTAATGTTCTACCAACATCACTTATTTTTTTAACACAAAGAACAGAAAAAGGAAATTATACTGATTATTGGGTTGCTAATGTTATAAATGGTCAATTTGATATAATTAGTAATGCAATTTCAACAGGTGGAGAAGTAACATTTAATTATTTAATATTAAATTAAAAATAAATAATAAAAAAATATAAATATAATATAATTTTTTATATTAGGAAATGAAAAAATAAAAAATGTATAAATTAAGTTATAATAAATTAATAAGAGATGATATAAATATAAAACATTTGAAGAATCCAACTAATATTAAATATAATAAAGATATATTTATCAAAATGGGAATTAATCAAAAAAAATATAGAAAAAAGATTGTTAATAATTCAGTAGGAAAAAACGATTTTCGAAAAAAAGAAATTGAATTTCAAAAAAAATTAAATTATTATGTTGATGATTTTAATTTAAAAGATAAATTTATAAATCTTAAAAAAAATGATATAAAAAATAAAATTTATGTTGAAATTAATTCTAAAAATATAAAAAATCCAGGTTTTTACTCTTTTAATTATAAAGATAAACAATATAAATTATCTGAATTAAAAAATAAATCAGATTTTGTGTTTTCAACAATGTTTGGAAGTAAAATTTATAAAAAAATTAAAAGTTTAGATCCATGTGAAAAAGAAGATTATTTATACCCATTTCAAATATGTAAATTATATTGTTTGTTCAATATATTGAATAATAATGGAAATGCAATGTTAAGTATATTAAATTTATGTAATTCTAAAACAATTGAATTTTTATATTTATTATCTGCAATGTTTGAAAGTATATATATTTTTTCTGGTAAAAGATTATATTGTCATAATTTTTTACCAAACGTTAGAATAACACAAGATGATGTTAAAAAATGTTTAAAAGGATATTTTAAAATAGAACCAAAACCAAAATTAAAAGATTTTATAAAAAATGAAATTCATTCATTTAAATCATTAAATAATTATTATAAAGTAAGTATATATAAAAAAATATTGATATGTTCTTATTTAAATTTAGATTTGATATTTGGATATTCTCCATTAGAATTATTTAAATTAAATTATGTTCTTGATTTTCAATTAGAATATATCAAAAATATATTATTAATTAAAGATAAAAATTATTTTATAAATAAAAATGAATACTCATTTTTTTCAAATTATATTTTTGAATTAACTTCATTTTTAAATAAATTAAAAAAAGAAAATAAAGTTAATAATATTTTAGAATTAGATTTTGGATGGGGAATTCAAACATTATTTTTATTAGATAATTCAAATAATGTTTATACAATAGATCCATTTGAGAAAAATTATTATAATAATAGACATTTAAATTTAATAAGACAAAATTTGAAAAATAAAAAATTAAAAAATTTTAAATTTAGTCATTATAATTATTTATATATTCTTCCTTTATTATTAAAAGAATTTAATAATACTTATTTTGATTTTATTTTAATAAATAATTTTAATACTTCAGATGATTTTTTAATTAAATTCAGTTATTCCGATAAATTAATAAAAAAAGGTGGTTATATATTTATTAATAATATATCAAATTATTTATATTCTGATTTTATTTCTATTTTAATTGATAAATATTTAGATTATAATATTTTTAAACAATATTCTAATAGTATTATTTTACAAAAAAAATTATAAATTTTTTATTTATTATTAATTATTTATTTATTATTAATTATTTATTTATTATTAATTATTGATTATTTTTATTCTTTATTTATCATCTTAATAATAGAGATGATTTATTCAATATATACAAATGATTAATTATCGAAATTATGTTAGTGATGAATTTAAATCAATATTCAGAACCTTAAATGATAATTCACCTAAATTATCTTACAAATCAGGTAAGATTTTTAATTGTCATGATGGTCAACGAAAATTATTATATAGTGAAATAGAATTTTATAATTTTATAGGAAATAAATATAATTTAGAAGATATTTTAGTTGTTTATGTTGGAAGTGGTGAAGGTCTTCATATGTCTATTATTTTTGATTTATTTCCACAATTAGATTTTATTTTAATTGACCCTACTAAAAGTTTATGTAAACATACTTCTATGAAAAATAAAGATAAAGTTATTCAAATTAATGATTATTATACTGACCATTCTTATAAAAAAATTAAAGAATTAAATACTAAAAATAAAAAAATCGCATTTATGTCCGATATACGTGAAGATTTAGACGAATTTGAAATTTGGAAAAACATGATTCAACAACAACTTTGGTGTATTCAATTGGATTCTATCGCTTATTTATTAAAATTTAGATTACCTTATTATAATTCTGATTTCAAATCAGATGATTTTAAATATTTCTTACCATTAAGTGATAAAAAAAGTATTTATGAATTTAAAAATTTTGAAAATATGGTAAATTTAAAGAAAAAAGATAAAGAAGAATTAGATGTAATATATTTGAAAGGAGATATATATTTTCAAATATATGCACCATCAAAATCTAGTGAAACTAGATTAATGTACATAAGAAAACCGGATGAATTATTTACATTTAAAAATTATAATGTAAAAGATTATGATGAACAATGTTTTTATTTTAATAATGTAGCAAGAAATTACAATTATAAATTCAGAGATTCAGAATTAGTTAAATACAATATATTAGGATTTGATGATGGATATGAATCAGTTTGTGAATATTTAATAATATATCAATATTTTGAATTGATATATAAAAAATATGAAAAAACGGGATATATAAAAAATAATTCATTAAAAATAATATTTGAAAATAAAAATTTTTCTGATACAAAGAAAATAATAAATATATTATATTATTTAGATTTAATATATACTAATTTAACAAATAAAAGTTTAATTGAATGTACATTTAAATCATCAATAAAACGAAAAGCAGTACCAGAAAAAATTAAAGATAAAGAAGAAGAAATAAGAGTTAATAAATTTGTAGAAATAATAAAGTCAAAATATTTTGAAACTATTATATCCATGAAAAATCAAATATCTTATTTTTTAAGTTCAGATAATAATAATATAAAAATGTTAAATGAAAAAGAATATAAAGAACAGATAAAATTTGCAAAAAATATTTTAGAAACAATCAATTATTATATGAAACAAATATTATCAAAAAAATATTTGAAAAAAGATGAAAAATATTTTATTACTAATAAAATTATAGAATTATCTCAAAATAAAAATATAAATATTTTATCAAATTATTTATTAAAAAATAAAAATAAAATTATTCTTTCAAAAAATGAAAAAAATGTATTAGTTAATATTAAAAATTCCCAATCAATTCAACTTAAAGAAATTAACGATAATTACAAATCTCTATTAAATGATTTAAAAAATATAAAAAAACAAATTAAAAGTTCAAATAAACCAATTGATTTTTATTTTGAATAAATAAATTTTTAAGAATGATTAATATTTAAATTTATAAATGAATAATCACCATCGGGACCATTATTTTGGAAGAGTGGTGCATCACATTTCCATCCTAAACTTTCAATTATTGGTAAAGATTCACTAGTTTTTAATGCACCTTGATTATATTCTACATGTTGTAGTTCTACTACCATTCTTTCAGCGTATTTTATTGTTTCTAAACCACCTTTAATTAAATCAATTTCAGATCCTTGTACATCAATTTTAATAAAATCAGGAAGAGGAAAACCTCTATCTTTTACAATAGTATCTAATTTTTTTGTTATTAATTCCAAATATTTATCTTCTGGAAAATATTTACCATTCTCACAACCTATCTCTCTATAATATGAATTTCCACCAGGTAAATAATCATTTTGATAAAATCTTACTATTTTACCATCTTCATCACTCAATACTCCTACATTATAATCATAACCTCCTTCTTTATATAAAAATTCTGCTGGTGCAAATGCATCAAATAATATATATTTTGCATTAGGCCATAATTTTTTTGCAAATCTTGTCCAATGAGTGACACAAGAACCAATATCATAAATAACTTTTGGTTCAAAACCTGAATTTTTAAGATGTGTTAAATAATTTTTATGATTAATAGGGATACAATCATAATTCGAAATGTGTCTTAAATGATTTTGTAAGTGAATTTGATATTCTGAATTCTCTGAATTTATCATATTTACTAATTTTTCTGATATATATTTTTTACAGAATTTATTTTTTAAATTCAAACTCTTTTCTATATAATTTCTTCTTAATTCTTCGTCATTTTCTAATAAATCTATTTTTTCTATATATTTTTCTATAAGTGGATATCCAAACATTGGGACTGGATATTGTCTTCTTTCTTCTAAATCTTCTTCACTTAATATTCCATTAGTATCTATATAACATATTGCATCTCCAAATAATTCTTCATATATCTTCATTTTAGGACATATTACTATAACACCATGAAGTAAAGCTTCTAATATAACATATCCAAATGTATCATAATGAACTCTAAAATTATCAAAATTAATTAAAGGATAAACAAAATAACGAGAATTTGAAAGTATGTGGTAAATATGATATTTTGAACTATTCTTACCTTTAATAATATTATCTTTCTCTATCATTCTTGAATAATTTTCATCATGATATGAATTTGTGTTTAAAATATATTTTATATTTTTACTATCATAATTATTTAATATTTCTAATAACATCTTATATCCTCTTTCAATACATGGAAAATAAACAAAACTCATTGGTGTTGTTTTATTTACTTTATTGTCAATATCGATATTTAATATATCTTCTGTATCAATACTATTATTTAAAATAATGTGTTTGTATTCATTCAAAAAAGGGTTTAATCGGGTTATATTTCTTAATGTATGTTCACTAGGAGCAAGAATATTAACTTTATTTTTATCAATACCATCTAATAAATATTTAAATTGCATATAAACAATTATACAATGTAAAATTATATATATCTTTTTAAATGATTTAATCTTATCTAATATTTTTAAATCTAATAAACTATTCGTTATTATTATATAATCACAACTTTGTTCTACAAAATTATTATAATTTATATATTTTACTCCTTTATATTCTAATTCATCTATCATATTTAAATATGATACTACTTGAACTTCATTTCCTAATTCTACTAAACCTTCAGCTAAATTTATAATAGATGTATGAGTACCAGATACACCTTTAATGTATCTACCATTATAACCATTCCAATTACGAATATTATCAAAAGCTTCAACAAAAATAAATTTCATTTTGTTTAATAATAAATTATTAATATTAATATTTAATAAAAAATATTTTTAAAAATTATATCGCATTTTTATTATTATTTTATTATTTTATTTTTTATAAATTAGGAAAAGAATAATAATATTCATCAAAAATATTCATATAAATCTATAACTATATCATGTGGTAAATTGAATATACTCATATTTTGAATATATGCTTCCATTAATTTTTCTTTTAAATTAATTTTTATTTTTAATTTTTTCTCTTCTTTAACATATATTCTACTTAAAGTTTTATTATTTTTAATATTTAATAAATATATATTATTAAATAAAAAATCATTAGAAATAATATGATATTTATTATCTTCTTTAAACATATATTTATATTTTAATACTTCCAAAAATATATTTAATATTATATTATTATTATTTTCTCCTAAAATATATTTTTCTCTATATTTGTTTATGTAAAATTGAATTATTTTTATTCTAATATATAAACAATCCTCATATTCATATTCAGGTGGATTTACAATTAAATCTTCAATAAAATTTTTAAGTACAATTGTATCATATTCATTAAATAATAAATTTAAAATTTTATTTTCTTCTTCAATATTTAATTCTGATTCTTTAAATCTTTTAAAACTATTCATTAAATTTTTTATCGTATAAGTTAAATTATTTTTACAATTATTGAATTTTATCAAACTTTTATTTTTACTATTAATATTATTATCTAATTCAGTATAATATTGTATAATCTTTATATCAATAATCTTTTTTATCATATCAAAATCTTTTTTTTTTAACATAATATCTAAAATATCTGTAAAATAAGTTAATTTATTTGATACATTAAATTTATCATCTTTCTTGGCGCTTTGCGCAGAAAGATGTGTCCGTGAGACGTCAAAAACTGGTTTTATTAATAAATGTCTTTCTTCATTTGTAAAACTTGTATCTTTATATATTTGATATATAAATTCGAATACTGCATTAAATTCTAATCTATCTGTTCTTACATTAAATTCATGTTTTACTTCTTCATCTTCTATCATCATTTTAAAAATATTATAGTTTTTATATTTAAATGTTAAACCGATTAAAGGTAAAGTTGAATTTTTAAATAAACTTAATTCATCATATTCACAAATAACTTCAAAACATTCATTTTTAACTTCTTTTGATGATTGTGAATAAACAAATCTAAAAAAATTATATTCTTTACTACCTTCCTCCAAATTTTTATTTAATAATAATCTCAATATGTTTATCTTTTTAATTTTATTCAAAATTTTGATTTCTATTTGAGACACATTTATATCATTTCCTCTACTTTTCTGATTAAAATAATACCATTCAGCTAATTCATATAAATTGTTATTTATCATTACTTCATATAAATTATTTGTTAATCCAACAAATCTATTAAATGGAAATCTAAAATCTCTTCTTTTAACATGTGATTCCAAATTTATCAATAATATTATATGTTCTTCATTTAACTCTTGTCTAACCATTCTTCTTTGAATTTCTGGTTGAACATTTCTTCTCCAAACTCCATCATCAGATGATGCATTTGTTGGAGTTTTTGAGGTATCGCCAATCTTTCGGTTATTAAACATCTTAATAAATTGTTAAATATATATAATTTGTATTATTTTTTATAAAAATTAATCAATTTTTTATTTTATTATTATTATAAATTAAACGTAAAAAAAAGAACTTAAAGAAATATATATAAAATAATATAGACATAAAAATGGCTACAGAAGAAGAATATCTTGAATTAATTAAAACTACATCCAAACGTCTACAATTAGATGTTTCTGATGAACATTTCGATACAAACAAAAGTTATTATTGGAATAATAAAGGTCAATTAAAGACAGTTATTGAAAAAGGTCTTCCCGATGATAAACTTAAAGTTATTTTTCAAGGACATATCAATAAACTATCCAAAGGAAATCAAGTTAAACAAGAAGACAATAAAAATGATGAAATTTTAGTTTATCCTCCAGTGAAAATCATGAAGACTCCTAAATATTCAGTATATTGTTATTAACTATTAATTTATTTTTTTTTTATAATTTATTATTTTATTTAATAAAATAATTTATCATTATCAATAAGATTGATAATAGATTGTTCAAAATCATTATGAGGTCTCTCTGACCGATACAATAATTTATTTTTTTCTTTTAATTCTTCATTTTGAACTGTTAAAAGACTTTGAGAATTCAATAAAACTGCATTCATATCATTTAATATTTTATTCTCTTGCATTGAAACAATTAACATATTATTTAGTTTTTTATTCTCTTCTTCAATTAAAATTAATCGTTGTACTAATGATTCAATCAAACTCTTCTGTTGATTTATCATTAATAATTCTTGATTAACTTGATTAACTTGATTAACTTGATTAACTTGATTAACTTGATTAACTTGATTAACTTGATTAACTTGATTAACTTGATTAACTTGATTAACTTGATTAACTTGA
>JACCDO011574616.1_pt1 | contig 21760 bp, 29 predicted proteins | sample 7446101 | NCBI WGS metagenome assembly JACCDO01 (sample SAMN15323440, study PRJNA562643) | freshwater metagenome | isolation source: river surface water | place: USA:Blue River Watershed | collected 2017-08-16
CACCGACCGCACCCGCACCACCCTCACCGACGCGGCGTCCTCTTTCGCCGCAGCCCTCGTCAACAGGCTCGTCGCCGACGGCGTTCCGTTCCACCGCGCCGCCGAGATCGGCGCGGACTACGTCCTCGCCGCCGGGGGCTGGCCGCTCTCGATGGCGCGCTGCGCGCGCCTCGCAGACGCCATCGAGACGGCGGTGGGGGTGGAGGCGTGAGTCACATCCTCGCGACCGCCCTCGCCATCGCGGTGGGCCTCGCCCCGCCGCCGGCCCCCGGCGCGGAGTTGCCGATGGTGGAGTACCACCTCGGCCGAGACGTGACCTGTTTCTCGCACCCCCAGGTGGTGGGCCTCGTCTGCCTCGCCCGCTGACCAACCGACGCCGCCGGCTCACCCCCGGCGGCGTCGCGTCGTCCGCCCAAGGCGGCGCCGCCTCTTCGACTCGAGCTCCCTGCACGGGGTCTCCGGCTCGACCGAGAAGGCGGCGCCGCCTTGGTCCGATGACCTGCCCGACCTGCCCGACCTACCCGACCGACCCGCGCCTCGGCGCCAAGGAGATCCCCATGCACCACTCCCCGCGGACGGAAGCTCCCGCTCCGCCCATCTACGGCTGCGGGCCGCAGGCCCGTCGCTTCCTCAAGCGGACCGCGACCAAGGCGCGTCGTCGCTCCTGGTCTCTCGACCGCGAGGTCGCCTCCGAGGCGGAGGTCCCTTGCGTGCCGACCGCCCGCCGCCTCTCCGACATCGAGCGGGAGATCGAGGTCTGCTATGTCCAGCGGGAGATGGAGCAACGCGAGCGGGATCGTGATCGGCAAGAGAACGAGTGGGCATGGCATCGCTATGGCGACTACGCGCCGTACACGTACGAGGATTGGGAGTACCATCTCGACATTGACTCCCTCGAGTACGACGACTATGTCTACGACTGCATCGACGACGAGGAGGCCGACCTTGCCTTCGAGGCGGAGTACCTCGCCGAGGAGCGTGCCTGGCAGCGGGACGTCGACCGCATCCAGGCCGACGAGTTCATACACGAGTACGACAGATGGCTCCGGCGGCATGTCCGCTGCGAGCGGATTGATCAAAAGAATAAACACCGCGGCCGTCATTACGGGCGCGAGTAGGAGATCCCCATGACCCCCCTGACTTTCGCAGAGACCATCGCCGCCCTCGCCCCCCTCTTCGCCGTCATCGCCGACGGCTCCGTCGCGCTCATCTGCGGCGTCCTCGTCGCCGCGCTCGGCGCGGCCTTCGACGTCGACCGCTGGACCGCGCTCGCCCTCGGCGCTTTCGTCACAGGGGTCGCCTTCTCGGCGGCCTGCACCTGGCGCGCCCTTACCGACAGGCCCGGCGCGGCGCCCGTCGCCTACGCGCCGGCCCCGCCCGCCGACGAGGACCCGCCCAGCGCGGCGGGGTTGGGCGAGGACGGGCCCGAGCCCGCGCCCTACGTTCCCGCCCCGACCACGGTCGAGGCTTTCATGGCCGAGCGCCCGACCGACGGCGCGCGGCGGGACTACCGCACCACCCCCGCCGACAACGAGCGCGACCTGCATCGGTTCATGACGAAGGTCGAGGGGTTCATCCTCGCCGCCACCGAGGGCGCCCGCTCGGGCGAGTCCTCCCTCGCGGAGGACATCGAGCTCCTCGACCGGGCCAAAGATCTCGTTGGCCCCTGCACGGGCTACGCCCGCGCGCTTGGCTGGGACGAGAAGCGGATCGTCTCGTTCCGCTGCAGCCTCCTCGGCGCCATCGGCGCCGCCACCCGCACCGTCCGCCGCGCCCACGCGCGGCGTCGCTGAGGCCTCGTGACCACCCGACCCCCCGACCCCTCGCTCGCCGGCCTCCTGGTCGGCAGCGTCGCGGCCGTGGCGATCCTCGCCGCGGCCTCCCTCGTTGGGGCAGCTCTCTGCCCTGAGGCCCACTGGAGGAGCGGCATCGTGTCGCTCCTCTCCCTTCCCGCCCTCGCCCTCGGGGCGCGGGCTTATCTGGAGGTACGATGAGCGAGCCCACACAGATCCAAGCAGAGCGTGGCGAGGACTACGACATCCTCCTCCCCGACGGCAAAAGCCTCTTCATCTCCGTTCTGGGGGAGTCCGTCGTGGTGCTGGCGTACAACGCTGACGGCAGCGGGAGAGGCGAGAGCCTCCATCTCCGTCTGGAAGAGGCCGACGAGGACACCAGCGACCCCGACCCGACCCGACCGACCGACCGCTGGACCTGCTGGGATGCGAGCGGCGTCCGATTGACTTACACGGACACCACCGCCGAGGTGGCGGCCTACGCCTACGTCCTCCGCGGAGACTACGTCCACCCCACCCTCGGCGAGTGGACCTCATTCATCGAGGTCCAGGTCTCCGAGACTGCCGATGGCCCCGACGCCCGAGGCGAGACGATCCACGTCCCCCTCTACCCGTCGTCGCCGCCGTGCTGGGACGGACTTGACGCCATCGATCCTGACTATGTGCCTGACGACGACGGGCACAAGTGGAGCCGCGTCTCGTCGCACGGCGACGGCGCCGGCGTCTACGTGACCGAGCAGTGCGAGTGGTGCGGCCTCTTGAAAGATACCCGCACCCGTCCGACCTGCCGCGACTGCGGCGAGACCCTACCGACGGAGGCGATTCGCTATCGCCGAGAGGAGGAGTGATGCGCGCAACAAAAAAACAAATGGTCGAGGCGTGCCTCAAACGACCGCCTGGTTTCCTGTACTGGGGAGACTACGACCTCTTCCGTACGTGGGGGATGTTGCCCATCGGAGAGAAGACGGAGCAGCAGGTAGCAACGATTGAGCGACGTCTCACGAAGAAGCTCGGCCCGGAAGGGAAGGACTCCGGGTGGGCCATCGCCAAGCTGTCTGACAACTTCGCAGGGCGGCGAGGTCTCCACGCCATCCTGTTCGACGTCGGGGCCACGAAGGCAGTCGACGCAGCCTACCGCGAGAGCGGTCTCTGGAGGGAGGAGCGATGACCGACGAGACGGTGACGAAGATGAAGGAGAAGGGGTTCCGTAAATGGGAAGGGCGAGAGGACTTCTACAAAGACGATGGTCCCTCCGGGTTTTCGTTCTTTGTAGAGAAGTGCTTAGACGCAGACATCTGGTGCGTTTCGGCCCAGGGCAACTACAAGATCGTCGACGTCGGGATTGGTTTTACCAGCCCCATCGCGGCGGCGACCTACGCGAACCGCCACGTCATCCCGGCGCTCCTCGCCGGAAAGGAGAGCGCATGAAACGAGCCCTTCGCCTATACTGGGACGAGCTCCTGGTCGCATACGACCACAAGGACCTCGGTCCGAACAGGCCCATCCTCCTCGACCGCGCCAAGGTCCCGCACGGGGCCGCCGTGCGGGTCTTCGAGCTCCTCGTCCGTGATGTCGAGCGGTCCTTCGGCCGCTGGTGCTCGGCCGAGGTCCAGGCGACGGCGGTCATCGTCGCCTACAAGGTCGAGATCGACCTGCCCGACAACGTCGAACAGGACGACGAGGCCCGCGAGGAGGCCCTGACCTGGGCAGATGACCTCGCGTCGACTCTGTTCGTCGAGTCGCTTGGCTCTCGCTGTGGCATGTACGACATCGACTACTTCAACGACATCCCGTTCATCGAGCGCGAGGTCGAGATTGACGACGAGGATCTCGAAGGCCTCGATGAGAGCACCATCGAGTATAAGTTCGAGGACGCCTTCATCGGGTTGACCTACGAGGTCGAGCGCCCCGCTGACCGACCCACTGCCGCGACCGCCGCGGCCAAGGAGTAAGACCCCATGCTCATCGATATCACCACCCCGCCCCTCTACGGGGTAGGTACTCTGCCCCTCGTCACCATCGACTTCCTCCCGACCGACCGCTCGACGCGCTGGCGCCTGTGGCGCGCATCGTTCGGCGTGTTCACGGGGAACGGCGGAACGGTCTACGTCCTGCGCTGCGACCTCGATGACTCGGCCGCGCTCGAGGACGCGCTCGCCGCCGAGGAGACGTGGGGGAAGGAGGGCCTCGACTTCCCCACTGGCTCGGCGCGCCCGAGCCGCCAGTGCTGGATCGACAACCCTACGGAGGACGAGGAGGAAGACGACGGTCTATACATCGGCGACGACGGAGAGCGATACGACCTCTCCTACGCCGCCCTCCGCGAGGTCAACCCCGACGACCTCGACTACGAGGCGAGCCTCGCCCTCGCCCTCGCCATCCTCCGCAAGGGGATCGAGGAGAGCGACGAAGGCTACCTCGAGATCGAGCGCGACCGGGTCCGCGTCGGCCCGTTCGAGATCGCCCTCCCGCCGGGCGCGAAGAGAGCGTACAGGACGTTCGACTTCGACGCCCAACTACACTACGCCGATGAGCGCGGCTGGTCGACCCTCGTTACCTTCCTCATCGCCGCCGGCGTCGAGCTCAGTTGGGTCGACGACCAGGAAGTCGAAGGGGCATACAAGAGAGTCTTCATCCTGGCCGACGAGCGTTCCTGCTCCGGCCCCGCGCTCACCAAGAAGGGAGAATAGCTATGTCCTTGAAGTATAACAAGAGTGACGTCAGGCACGCCAAAGAGATCTTCCTCCAACTTCGAGAGGAGGAGATCGAGACAGGAGAGCGCGGCTGTGAAACAGCCATGTTCTCTTTCGGCTACGCCGACGTCTGGTTCGATGGCGCTGTCATCGCGCACGGCGGCGTCGTCTTCGAGCTCGATGCTGACGACGGTGACCTCGTCGAGACCGACGACGGCTCCGACGAAGAGTAGAGACCCCCCACCAACCCGCGCCGCTCCTCGGCGCCACGGAGAGACCCACCATGAGCAAGCCTACCCCTCTGTCCCTCACCCCCGCTCAGCAGGCCGCCGTTGACGCCCTCTGCGAGCACTCGTTCAAGTTCGTCCGCCACACGGTCCACGACATCGAGGACGAGATCGACGGCCGCTGCTACAGCGACGAGGAGCACCACCTCCACTACGCCTGCCGCCACTGCGGCCTGGAGACCACGGTCGACGCGAACGAGGGCCCCGTCCCGCCGCCCGTCCCCGACGACGCGCCCTGCGTCGTCCTCGTCCGCGGGGTCGTGTCCGGTGATTACGACGCGGCTGAACATATGTCGCCGGCCGACAGCCTCGACCCGAGCGTCGACGGCATCCTGACCGACGGCAACTTCCGCTACACCCTCGGCTCGTTCCGTGGTCGCGGCGGTCGCAAGACCGACCTGTCTCCCGACGGCTGGTCCCCGAGCATCGCGGCCCTCGCTGCTTACGAGGACGACGCCACCCGCACCCTCGTCGAGGCCCGTGAGTGGTGCGCTTTCCTCCGCCGCTGGTCGGAGGTCCTGAACGACCGCGAGTCGGTGCGCCAGAGCGAGGCGGTGAAGGCCTGGCTGTCCTTCTTCATCGTCCTCCGCGCCGCGCTGGCGAAGAACGACATCGCGACGCTCGACTCCCTCCAAGAGCGGGTCAGCAGCCTCCCCTCCCACGAGCGGCTGATCAACTCCTCGGCCATCGTCGAGGCGATTGATGCCGTGCCTGTCATCCACGACGGGTACTGCACGGCGCTCAGCTTCGTGGAAGACCAGCGTGTAGGGGGCGAGCCCATCGAGGCGGTCCTCGTCGCCTCCGTGCTCCACGGCGTGTGGACCGCGCACGACTACTGCAGCCGGCGCGCCGCCGGCGTCGCCGATGCGTACATCGACGCGGAGGTGAATGACTCCGTCGAGAAGCTCGACGTCCTCATCGAGCTTCTCGATCGGCACGCCCTCTACGAGATCGACTTCGACGCCACCGAGACGGAGGCGCTCATCGAGCGCGTCCTCACCCTCCCCGCCCCGCGCCGCCTCTCGGAGTCGAAGTACGTCGCCGCCCACCTCGCGTCGCTCCTCGACGAGTGGCCCGACCTCGGGACTGACGCCCCGCTCCGCCCCTACGTCGACGCCGTCGCGGAGACGGCGGCCAGCTTGGACTGGAGTTTGGCCCGGGTCGGCCGTCGTCTCCCCGCCGACTGGACCCCGAGTCGCTGGCTCGTTCAAGACGACGCCGTCGCGTTCCAACTGGCCGCCTGGTGCGGCGTGGCCGAGTCGTTCCGGCTCAACGTGGAGGACGATGTCGCCACCCTCGTCAACGACATCGACGCCCTCGTCCAGGAGATCGAGTACATCTTCCTCGACCGCATCGGCCCGGGCTCGGACGTCGACGCCGACGACCTGGACCGGGTCGCCGAGTGGCTCGTCGACTGGGACTACGAGGCCTGCTACGTCCGCGACATGGGCAGCAGCGGCTACGACATCTGCGGCTGCGATCTCAGCGAGGACTACGGCCGCCGTGGCGCCGACATCTTCGTCCTCGTCGAGAAGCGCCGCCCCGACGGCAGCCAGCGGAAGATCCTCAAGGCGCGCCGCGAGGAGTGGGACCATCACTTCCGCGGTCACTACTTCCAGTACCGCGTGGAGCAGATGATCCTCCGCCGCCCGAGCGACATCGAGGAGGACGGCTGGGAGTTCATGGACTCCTGCTCGGGGTTCCTCGAGACGTCCCCCTACGACAAGGACAACTACGTCCACACCGAGGCTCGAGAGGTCGTCGCCCGCGTGGTCAAGGACCGAGCTGACGAGGGCGCTGTCGTCTTCGACCTCGGCGTCTTCGACCGCGACTGAACCTGCAGGGCGCCAGCCCCACGACACGAGAGGGCGGCGGCTGGCGAGCCGCCCTCATACCCGCGCCCTCACCTCCCTACTGGAGAAACTCTATGCGCTCCCTGCTCCTCGCTCTCGCCCTCTTCGCCTCCCCCGCCTACGCCGGCAAGCTCCGGTCCGGCGTCCTCGGCCACGAGTGGGGGACCAAGACCACGTTCCCCGCTCCCTACGCCGAGTGCGTCCACCGGCCCGAGCCGTCCGTCGAGTGGACCTGCGCCCACACGATCGGGACCGTCCCCGTCACGGTCTCCTTCCTCTACCGTCGCGGCACCTTCTATGGGGTGACCGTCGACTCGAAGGGCTTCACGCCCTGCACGGAGCTGATCGACACGGTCACCGCCGCGTGGGGCCCGAGTCGCCCCATGAAGGACTACGCCCAGGGCAAACTGGATGAGCGCGTGTGGATCGACGGCACCGCCATCGCCACCTGGAAGTACAACACGTACTCCTCCATCTGCACTGTCCTCGCCGCCGAGGGCTCGCTCATGAAGCTGCTCGAGAAGGCCGACGCGCAGGATGCGGCGAAGGCCGCCGACCAGATCTGACCGACCTGCCCCCCACCACTACCGCGCCCTCTCTACCAGAACGACCCGCAAAGGACGAGAATCAATGCGTGAACAGGAGAGCCCGGAGGAATATGCCTTTCGTCTCGGTTTCGAGTCCGGCTATGTCGAAGCCCTACCGCAACCCCCTGGTGAGTACATCAACAGGGATGATCCGTATTCAAGAGGATACGTAGCCGGAAACAAAAGTAACGGTGTCGGTCTCTCGCCTGAGTTAATAGAGGCGCGAAGCGCCTCTATTCGAGAACAACAAAGAGTATGGGAAGAGGAGCGACGCAGGTACAGAAAACTCATAGAGTAACCGACCAAGTCTAACGAAGACCGCCCCCATACCCGCGCCTTCTCGGCGCTTAGGACAGGCACGCCGATGAGATACAGCAAGAGCGACGTAAGGAAAGCAAAAGATATCTTCCTTCGTCTCCGCGAGGAGGAGATCGAGACAGGGAAGCGCGGCTTTGAGACAGCCATGTTCTCCTTCGGATCCGGCGACGTCTGGTTCGACGGCGCTGTTATCTCCAGCGGTGTCGTTGTTTTCGAGCTTGACGACGACCCCATCGAGGTTGACGAAGACATCGACTCGGAAGAGTAAAGAGACCGACCTCACTACCGCGCCCTCTCGGCGCCACGGAGACACCATGTCGAACCCCCGCAACGCTCCCCTCGTGATGGCCAACTACGATGACGTCGAGGTCCTTTCCTACGTCTCGACCCCCAACACCAACATCGCTCCCTTCGGCAACGACGCCTTCCGCGACGCCGTCGAGGACGCGCACGCCGTCTTCATCGCCATCGCCGACGAGACCCGCCCCGACCGCGCCGGCGTGACCGACTGGCGCCTGGTCTGCTACCGCGAGCTCTTCCGCCAGGTCGGACACGGCATCTCGCCCTTCGATGGCTCGTGCGCCCACGTCATCGAGGCTGTTCAGGACGAGATGGGCGTCGGCGCCTTCGACGCCGCCCTCGCCGACGCCGGCCCCCGCCTCAAGGCCCTCGGCGAGAAGGTCGAGTCTGACTTCTCGGGCCTCAACACCTTTCACCAGATCGGGTGCGACTGGACCGCGAGCATCGAGGTCTACACAGAGGCCTCGGCGGAGGACGGCGAGGCGGCCGGCGTCGTGTTCCTCCCCTCGAACTGCTCTCTCTGGCAGTTCGTCGCGGACGCCAACGAGTGGGCCGAGGACGCGACGCTCGACGCGGAGTGCGACCCCCTCTCGACCACGGTCGCCTCCTTCGTCGACGAGCTCGACATGGCTCTCGAGTACCTCGTCCGCGACGAAGGCGGTCCTCGGTGGACCCGCACCATCGAGATGCAGGAACTTCTCCTCCTGACCGGCGGGCGCAAGCTCCCCCTCCTCCGCGGAGAGGTCGACCGCGAGGTTGACGAAGGCTCCGAGACCCGGCGCGACTACCGCCGCCGGACGGAGATCATCTCCATCCGCGTGACGGTCAGCATCATCCGCGACTCCTTGCGCCTTCTTGACAAGACCAACGGCCCCGTCGAGATGTTCTCCTGGTACAAGGAGAACTTCGACGACCTCGTCCGCGGCGCCGAGCGTAGCACGGACCACTACTACAAGAACCACCGTGCCGTCGAGAACGACGACGGCGCCTCTTCTTCCTGACCGCGATCTCAACCAGGCTGCCGGGTTCTCCCCGGCTCGGCGGCCTATACCCTGACGGGGAACCTGGAGTACACAATGAGCAAGAGCATCTCGCAAGCCGTCCTCAAGAAGGCGAACCGCAAGGACGGCCTCGGCCTCGACATCCGCTTCGGCCCCATCGTCGGGTCCAGCGGCCCCGGCCTTCGTCCGATGTGCGCTTTCCTCCGCGCCGTCGAGTCGGAGAAGGGCTGGAGCCCCCGCGTCTACGTCGACGGCCAGGGCAGCACCCGCCTCCGCATCGACAGCATCATCACGGATACCAGCCAAGGGCTCAACTTCCGCGGCATCGTGCGGACCTGGGCCAAGGGCGACCTCGACGACAACGTGCTCGGCTACTACATCAGCGCCGGCGGGTGCGGCTACGACATGCTCGCCGCCTCGACCCGCGGCATCAAGGTCTACGACAACGACGACACCCTCGTCGAGCTCGGCGACCATTCCGACCACAAGGGCCGCCCGACGCTGGACGACTTCGTCCGGGCGCAGGGCTGGCGCCAGGTCGTCTGAGGCGTCCGCTCACCCAGGCCGCCGGGTTCTCCCCGGCCCGGCGGCCTTTCCTCTCGGGGACTTCGGAGACCATGATGCGCTACTTCTGGAACCTGCGGAACCGCAACACGCCTGCCTCGATCGACCAGCCCCTCCGCGGCGAGATCGACGGGGACACCCTCCGCCTCGTCCTCCGCCGCTATCTCGCTGAGCTTCCGCTACTCCTCATCGGCGAACGCATCGAGTGCTGGTCCGAGGCCCAGGTCGAGGTCGTCGAGAAGGTCCGCGCCTACCCGTGGAAGAGAATCAAGGAGGCCGTTCTCGACACACGGCCCGAGTTGAACGACGAGGGGGATACCCGCGTTCGCTCCCTCTTCTGGTGCTCCTACCTGGGCACCCCGAGCGGGAAGGTCTACGCCCCCTTCGCGACCGGGAACCTGCACCCGTGCCCGCACTGCTCGACGTGGCGTGACGAGATCGGCGCACCCGACGAAGATAGACTCCACGAAGATCCGTGGTGCGCCAACTCGAAGATCCTCATGGCCGTCGTCGACGCTGAGCGCGAGCGGCTGCAGCGGATCAAGGAAGACCTGTACGCCGAGATGCCCCCGGAGAACGCTCCCGAGCGCGACCAGTTCTTCAAGACGGATGAGTGGCGCAAGTACATCGAGCGGCAGAACGCCGTAGCGATGTTCCCCGACTGCTGCCCTGCCTGTGACGGCCAGGGCAGCCACGAGGTCGTGCTTGATTCCATCTGGAACGCGGAGATGGAGCGCATCGCCGAGCGCGAGGGCCTGTTCATCGACTGTAACGGATCGGACTACTTCATCTGCGCCTCCGAGCCCGTTCCCGCCACAGACGGGGAGTGACCGCATGGACCGCTTTGTAGACAAGAACGGCAACCGATTCGACGTCGGGTCCTGGGTGCTGGCGCCGGACCAGGAGGGTGCTGACGTCGTCACGGGAGTAGACTTCCAGGGAGAAGAGCCTCTCGTGTTCGTCGGCGGCATCCATGACGGGTGCTGGATCAAGCCGAGCGATTGTGTCGCCTGGAACAACAAGCCCGTGACCCAAGACGACGAGGAGTAAACCATGCCACTGATCACCAGCTCCCTCAAGACCATGCGCATCCACAGCCGCCCGCCGGCGACGTTCCTCCAGGCGTACCGCGAGGCCTGCGAGGCCGGAGAGATGCTCTTCGGGTTCGTGCGCCAGTTTCCGAACGGTCGCTTCTCGTTCGCCGGCCTCTACTTTGACGTCGACTTCGATGACAAGGAGAACGAGGACGACATCAAGATCATCAAGAGCGACGAGGACGACAGCAAGATGGCGCTCGTCCTCATGGCGCACGGCGAGGAGCTCCGTCGGTTCCTCAGTGACGTCTCTCGTCTCTTCTCCTTCGAGGAGCCCGACTACATCCTCATCTCCGCCTCGGCCGACGAGAAGATCTCCGACTTCGCCAAGCCCGCCAACGCCGACAGTGTCGGCGACGAGGAGTGACCATGCCTACCCTGATCCTGACCTTCGCCTGGCCCGATTCCGGCCGCCCGCCCCTCCGCCTCTACATCGCCGATGACTCCATCGAGGACATCGACGCGCTGGTCAGCAGCATCCTCGACGTCACCTCCGAGGAGGAGCGCAAGGAGTTCTTCCTCGTCGCCACCGAGATCGTCGACGGGAGCGACGCGGTCCTCGACTGGATGAAGGCGTTCATCGAGCGCCCCCTCCGGGTCAAGAGCGGCACGCCCGTCAACCCGACCATCGAGGACATCATCGAGCGGCTCGAAGCCGCCGACACGGCGTTCCAGAACAAATGTTCCGGTGACCCCGACGCGCTCCGCGCTCTCCTCTACGCCCACGGGGCGACGTACCATGATGAGGACCTCGGCAAGATCCAGTCGGTCACCGAGACGACGAAACGCAAGATCATCTACGAGCACCTCAGCGAGTTCCGTATGATCCGCCGCGTCGACGACATCATCCACCTCTTCGACGACGATGCCGTCCTCCGCGAGGCGCTGGGTGGTGAGCACCTCATCGAGTACAACGAGTCCTACTACCGCGTCGACGAGTAGGCACCAGGCCGCCGGGTTCTCCCCGGCTCGGCGGCCTTCCTCTTCGGGGAGACTGGAGAGACCATGATCTACACTCGAGTTCGCCTTCCTCCTGAGATTCTCCACTTCGGCGGGCGCACGGACGCCTTCGCTGAGCATCTGCTCGCCTTCGCCAAGAGCATCAACAAGATGCTCGTCGTCCTCGTCGGCAACTACGACATGATCGCCAGGCCAGACCACGAGTCGGGCGAGCAGGTCTACGCCGAGTACAAGCGCCGTATGCGGGAGGGGTGTGAGTCCGAGGCAGCGACCCCTGTCGAGCAGGAGATCGAGAAAGTCTGGCGACACACCCACTACATCGAGTCCCGGCGATACCGGCTGGAGGAGACCGTGGCCAAGCTCGCCGACCGCGTCCGTGCCCTTGAGAATCAACTCGAGCCCGCGCCCTCTGGCGCCTCCGAGATCGAGGAGTAGACAACATGGCCACCTCCCCTCTCCCTCCCCTTAGCCCCGGTGCTCGTGTCCGCTTCGTCTCCTCCTACGCCCCCGGACTGGAAGAGGGGACCGTCGTGGATCAGGTCGAGGGCGGCTACCTCGTGATCCACGACCTGGGTGACAACGGTGTGTGGGCGCGCGACGAGCTCATCCACATCGACGGCGACTCGATCCCCATCACCATGTCGACCAGCGGCGCGATGCGCCTCTTCTGCCGCAAGTTCGAGGTGCCCGAGGACCTGCAGGGCTACCTTGACGAGGCGGCCTGCATCGAGCGCCTCCTCGAAGACGGCGACATCTTCCACACGGACCAGTTCGGTGTTTACCGAGCCAAGGAGTAAACCAACATGCTGCGCACCTTCCTCGAGTTCTGTACGAACCAACTGCCGACCGACTTGTTCAACTTCCTCACGAACCACACCGAGACGAGCACCAACTCCGTCTCGGTCGCTGGCTTCCTCGTGGTCTCGACCGACTACGGCTGGGACTTCTACATCGACGAGGACGCGGATGAAGAGTCGGCCTACCCGGAGCTGACCGAGATCCTTGGCAGCAGCGGCGCCATGTTCGCTCGCTTCGACCGCGACGCGCCGGAGAGTGAGATGTTGCCGACGTACTACGACATCGACGAGTACGAGGTCTTCGGCGGCCCCCTGTAAGAGATCGACAACGCCGAGTACGGCGAGGAGTAAATCATGCTTCGACATTACCTTGAGTTCAGCACCGAACAGATTCCACCGAAGGTCCGCGCGCTGCTGCGCGCTGGGCCAAGTGACAAGGCTTTCCTGATCTTTGGCTTCACCGTGGACCCGGTCGAGATCGGGTGGTTCTTCACGATGGACCGTGTGGGTTGGGTCCTGGACGGCAGGAGCGAAGAGGATTCGTGCTATCCAGAGTTGACGAATCTCCTGCTGCATCAGGATGTAGCTTTCGCCTTGTTCAGTAGCGGAGCGAGCGACAGCAGCCTGCTTCCTGTCTTCTCGCGAGACGAGCCCGCGCCCTCTATCAACGCCGAGTACGGCGAGGAGTGACCATGATCGCGACCTTCCGAGTCGCCTTCGTCCGGGCGACCTTTCGCAGAGGTCGCGGCGAGTGGCGCGTCTCTCTCCGGTCCACGCGGCCGGGGATGAGCAAGACCCCCGACTACCACGCCTTCGTCTTGGCGGAGGACGATGAGCGCCTCGACGAGACGCTCACCTCCTTCAACCTTGGCGGGGTCCTGCACGACGACGACCTCCTCGACGTCGACCTTGAGTGGGCGCCGAGGCTGACCTCCGACGGCGAGGCCAAGCCCCGCCAGTTCATCCGGGCGCTGCGCCTCGTGCCCATCGAGGCGCAGCACCTGTCCCCTGACGACGTGGTGACCGTCCTGGCTGAGGCGCGCGCCGTCGCCGCCCGGTTCCCTGATCACTCGCACGCTGACCGCGTGGAGACCGTGGTGGATCTCCTCGACGTCATCGTTCCCGGAGCAACAACGAGCGCCGTCAAGGCGCTGATGGAGACGAACCCATGAGCGACACGATCCGAGACATCCTCTTCCGAGCTGCCCGCGCCGAGTGCGCCGCCGTCAACGCGGTCGTGACCGGCTACGCCAACAACCAACTTGACTCCGGCGACATGGAGCACGCCACGAGCAAGGCGTTCAGCATCTTCAAGGAGCGCGAGATGCCCGACGTCGTGGAGTACGAGTACTCGCTGAACGAGTGGGAAGTCGTCTACGGCGACCTCTATCTCAAGGACCTCGCCAAGCGAGCCCTCGCCGCTCTCGCCGCTCTCGACGTCATCGACGAGACGGTCGACCTCCAGGGCTACTGCGAGCAGGAGTACAACAAGATCCGAGCCCTCCTTGAGGAGCTCGCCCCTGCTCCGGTCCCCGTCGTCGTCCCGGCGCCTGATGTCGTCCCGGTACAGGAGCCCCTTGCCTTCCCCGACAACGGGAAGTAGAAGAACACCGCCACCACAAGGAGCACGCCATGCAGCCCCCGCGCCATCCCGCTACCCACTTCGCCGCCCTGGCGGTCTTCCTCATCGGCGCCGCGGCGGGCTGCTGCGGCGACGCTGACGACGACTCCGCCGCCCTGGCCGACGAGGACGGCGACGTCCCCGTCGAGCTGGACGAGGCGGCCTTCGTCACCCAGCACACCGAGCTCCTCTGCGAGAAGTTCCTCCCCGACCTGCAGGGCCTGGAGATCGCCACGACCTCCGACGCCTGCCCTGCTGAGGCGGAGGTCTTCCTCCGCACCACGGCGGCCGACAACGGGCGGATCTACTTCGTCCCTGAGATCGCCGTCGCCTGTCACAGCGAAGTCTCCGGTGCGACGGAGTACGAACTGTGGACTTGGTGTTTTCCCGCCTGGCAGGGTTGACGCTCTGCCGACCATGTAGTAGATGAAGAACGCCGCCACTTCCGGCGGTACAACCAAGGAGAGAGATCCTCATGGCCAAGAAGACCGTCACCCCCGCCAAGGCCCCCACCCGCGCCGAGAACCTCGCCGCTCGCCGGGACGCCAACGCCGCCACCGTCCGCGCCCTCATCCTGCAGGGCAAGACCGCCAAGGAGATCAAGGCCGCCTTCACCCAGGGCGCGCACCTGATCCTCTACGGGGCCGTCAAGACCCTGGGCGCCATCCCCAGCGTGCCGGCCACCGTCAGCAACGGCGGCAAGTTCGCCTCCTACGCGGACGACTGCACCTTCACCCTGCCGGCCTGATCCCGGCGTGTGAGGAACAGGCCCCGGGGGTTCGCTCTCGGGGCCTTCTCGTCTCGGAGCGTGCATGAAGCCGAAGCCCTACAAGCGATCCCCTATCGTCGCCGAGCTCGTCAAGCGCCGTCTTCGCCTGCGCGCCAGCTTCGCACCCTCCATCCAGAAGGACACCTTCGAGGGGCTGGAGAGCCACCCGGCGCTCCTGCTCTTCCGACGGCTCACCAAGCAGAACGCACCCGACGTCGTGGCCCATGCCCTGCGCGAGTGCGTCGCCCCCAAGCCGAACAAGTACGGCGACCTGCTCCTGCGCCGCCCGCCACACGTCCGGCAGAGTTGCAACACGAACCTCGGGGACGTCGCCCTCATCGCGACGCACGTCACGCCCCTGTCCATCGAGGTCACCCCGCCCCCCCTTCGCCGCCGACAGGGACGGCTCCTCAAGGTCTTCACGCCCGCCGGTGTGGCGCACATCGGCGTTTATGTCGCACTCAACGGAAACAGGCGCCCCGTCGTCGTCTTCCGCCACTGGACGATGACCTGACGCACGGATGGCGCTGGCGCCGACAACCCGTTCGCGGTAGACGCCACGGCGCCCGCCTGGAGTCAACATGCTCTCTGTGCTGCCTCCCCCGCCCGGCGGTCTGCAGATCCCGCGGGGGACCTACGAGCACCAACAGTACATCGCAACCGGATTCTTCCAAGAGGGCGTAGCGCGGAACCAGGAGAACGTCGTCCAGATCCCCGGCCTCTTCCAGGACGCGGACCTCAAGGACTACATCCTCGGCTACGACCGCGTCCTGTTCGAGCAGGTCAAGGACACGGAGAGCTGGATCACCGACGAGGTGCTGGGCTCGAGCCCCGCCCGGAAGATGATCAAGCTCTTCGAGAAGGACAACGCGGACGACATCCACGCCTGGGCCGCCGCGGCGCTCGACACGCCGAACGGCAACGCCGTCGTCAAGGCCTGGCTCCACTGCTCGGAGCAGGCCAACGACACGCTGGAGGACATGCTCGAGGACCAGCGCGACTACATCGCTCAGGTCCTCAAGACCATCGGTCGCCTGCCCCAGCCCACCGTGGTCGTCCGCTCCGGCTACGGCCACCACTTCTACTGGTGGTTCAAGGACGGCCAGGGCCAGAAGGACGGGCCCCACGCCAGCAACAGCGCCGCTGCCCTTCGCGTCAACGCGAACATCGCGGCCCTGGTCAACAAGGCGGCGGCCTTCCAGCTCTTCGACCCCATCGTCGCCAGGCATCTCGGCCACGGCTACTGCCGGGAGATCGGCTCGCGGAACACGAAGGGTCGCTGGCCTCGCGAGGTCGAGGTCCTGTCCCACCGTCCGCAGAACCGCATCGACCTCGCCGCCCTGGCCCTGCCGTCGACCGACAGCGTGGCGCCCAAGGCGCCTGGCGCCGCGTCGTCCCCTGTCGAGGCGATGCTCAGCGGCATCAGGAAGCTCGCCGGCAAGTCGTTCGAGGACCTCGACCCGAACACGCTACTCGACTTCGGGGACGAGCAGCAGACGGTCGCCGAGTGGATGGAGGCCAACGAGCCCGGCACGAGCGCGAAGGTCTGCTGCCCCTTCTCGTCCTCGCAGACGGTCGGCAGCGCCCGCATCTACATGAACGACGCGGGTGCCGTCTTCCTCAACTGCTGGGCCGAGCACCACAACCACCCGCACCACGACGGGCGCAAGGCGCTCTGGATCTACGACCCGAACGTCTCGCCCGCCCTGGCCGACGAGGAGACCCGGCCCGTCGCCGAGCTCCTTCGCCTCAACGAGAAGACCGGCAAGCCCCAGCCCGGGTCCATCTACAATCTGGAGATCGTCGCGAGCGAGTCGCCCGAGTACCGCGGTCGCTTCTGGTGGAGCGAGCGGCGGATGACGGTGATGATCGACGATAGACCCCTTCGGTCCTCGGACATCACCGCCTTTCAGATCTACTGCGAGACGACCTTCGACATCTACGAAAGGTCGACGGACGTAATCAAGGCGGTGTTCCTCCGGGTCGCCGAGCGCCGGCGGCGCAACGAGCTCAAGGAGTGGTGGGAGTCCGTGACGTGGGACGGCACGCCGCGACTGGAGACCTGGCTCATCCAGGCCGCCGGCATCGAGGACACGCCCCTGCACCGCGCGTACAGCAGGAAGTTCCTGGTCTCCGTCATCGCTCGCGTCTATGACCCGGGCTGCAAGCTCGACCAGGTCCTCCTGCTCATCGGCAGCCAGGGTGCCAAGAAGAGCACCCTGTTCCAGAAGCTCATCGGCGCCGAGTGGTTCTCCGACACGGGCATGGATCTGCAGAACAAGGACTCGTACATGCAGCTCTACCAGGCTGTCATCTACGAGTGGAGCGAGAACTTCAAGGGTGGGCAGCTCGCCATCGAGCGGGAGAAGGCCTTCATCACCAGCCAGAAGGACACGTTCCGCCCGCCCTACGGCGCGCTGGTCGAGTCCTTCCCTCGCCACACCGTCATCGTGGCGACCAGCAACGTCGACCACCCGCTCGCCGACGCGACGGGTAGCCGGCGCTGGTGGCCGGTCCAGGTGGCCGACATCCTCGACCTCTCCTGGATCGAGCGGATGCGCGACCAGTTGTGGGCTGAGGCGCTCATTGAGTACAAGAAGCACATCGAGCTCGGCGCTGGGCTGACCGGCTACGAGTGGTGGATCGAGAAGGGCTCGGCCCTGGACATGAGCCGCACGACCCAGGCCGACAAGTACACGAAGGAGGACCCACGGCTTGACGCGCTCTTGACCTTCGCTGCTAAGCGCAAGGCGCCGGTCACTGTTACGGAGGTCGGGGAGTTGGCCTTCGGCATCGACGTAAGCGACATCAAGAAGCACGACGCCTCGCTATCGGCACTCCTCAAGGAGGCTGGCTTCGGCCGGCTGGCCCGCAAGGAGATCGACGGGCGCAAGGTCACGCGCTGGCTCTCGCCCTTCATGCAGTTGCCGGAGGGCGAGAAGTTCCTGTCCGCCGAGGACGGGGCGCGACACGCGAAGCACTACAAACCACCGACACCACCAGCGCGCGACAACGTCGTCGCGTTCAACAGGACCACCTGATGCCGCCTGAGAAACCGCTGCTCTCGGTGTCGCCGACGCAGTACAAGCTCGCCGACACCTGCCCTACTCGATGGTGGGCGTCCAAGCGCCTCGGCCTGCGTGAGGCGGCGACGGCCGCCACGCTCTTCGGCGGCGTCCTCCACGCCGTCGCGGAGTGCTACCTCATCCCCGTCCCGGAGGCCGAGCAGTTCGACTACATCATCGAGACCACCAGCAAGGACGGCGCCACACCGTCGAAGGCCGACATCGGCCGCGCCTGGGGCCTGCTCAACCACAACGTCGCCCTCGGCCTGCTCCCTACGCCAGGCGAGGGCAAGGTCGAAGGCGTCGTTGAGCTCCCGCTGGGCGACACGGGCATCAAGCTCTCGGGTCGCTTCGACCACCTGAGCACCGTCATCGACCCCGTGACCGGCAAGCTCTGCCCACTGGTCACGGACCACAAGACGACCAGCAGCCCCAACTACGCGGAGACCGAGGAGTCCCTGCGTGACAACGTCCAGGCCATCATCTACGGCTACTACGGCCTGATGCAGATGCCTGACGCGGACAAGGTCTGCGTGCGGTTCGTCTACTACCAGACCAAGGAGCGCAAGGCCGGCTGGGTCGTCCAGGTCTGGCTCACGCGACGCCACGTCGAGATGGGCTGGGTGCGCCAGATCGCCAGGGCGAAGCAGATGCTTGCCTGGTACGAAGAAGACGACATCAACAACATCCCTCGCAACGTCGGCCCTGACTCCTGTCGGGCCTTCTACAAGGACTGCCCCGCTCTCGGGGTCTGTCCGGCTCACGTCAAGAAGCAACAGACGAGCGGGCAGAGTTTCCTGCGCGCTGTCAACAACGCCGCCGTCACCGGCACCAAGAAGGAGAGCACCACCATGAGCGCCACGCCCATCATCCAGAACGCCACGATGGCGAAGACCGTCGCCACCATCCTCAACAAGAAGGGCATCGAGAAGTACGGCCTGTCGGCCGCCCAGGTCGAGACCATGATCGAGGAGTTCCAGCAGGGCTCGGGCTGGGTCAAGGACGCCACCGTCCTCAGCCACACGGCCAACCTCGTCGCCGCCATCGAGGCCGGTGTCGAGCTCGTGCGGCGCCGCACCGCCGTCGCTGACAAGAAGAAGGACGCGGTCGACGCCGTGGTGACCACGGCCCTCAAGCAGCTCACCGCCGACGAGCTCGAGCTGATCGAGAACCTGACCAGCCTCGGCTTCCCGGAGGACATCGCCCACGGTCTCGTCCGCAACAAGCCCTCCGCGGCGCGCGAGGTCCTCGAGAACGGCCAGGACTACGAGGACTGGTGCGAGGCCGAGCAGCAGCCGAACGTGGCCGAGGAGCGCGAGGTCGTCCCGCCCAAGGCCCCGAAGGCCGAGGCGCCCAAGGCGGCCAAGCCCGAGACCCCGAAGGCCGCGAAGCCCGAGGTCACGAAGCCGGCCAAGGCCGCCAAGGTCGAGGCCGAGGCCGAGGCCGACAGCAGCGACGCCTCCGCCCTGGTCGCCCGCGCTGAGAAGGCCGACGCCGCGATGGTCGCCGCCCTCCGCAAGACGGTGAAGAACACGGGCTACACGGGCACGCTCGAGGGCCTCATCGAGAGCTTCATCGAGACCTACGCCGGCCAGACCCTCAGCGGCGACGAGTTGGCCGAGGCCATCAAGGCGGGCTTCGGCATCAGCCGCCTGCGCGCCAGCCACGTCGAGAGCGTCCTGCACATCTTCGGCGGCGGTGAGGAGCTCGTGGTGCCCGGCGAGCCGCGCGAGGTCGAGTTCGACGCCGAGGCCTACCTCGACGAGAACTACCCGAACCTGACCGACGACCAGCGCGAGCGTGTGCTCAACACCTGCGCGGACAACGAGGTGACGCCCGAGTTCGTGGTCGCCGCGGTCAAGGCCGCGACCAAGCCCGCCGCCAAGGCGCCGCCCGTCCAGAGCCGCGCCGCCGCGGCGGCCGTGGTCAGCAGCGACGAGCCGAAGCCCGCCAAGAAGGTCGAGGCCCCCGTCGCCCCGGTCGTTGAGGCCCCCGCCCCCGTCGTCGAGGTCCCCGCGGCCTCCGCCGACACGGCGAGCGCGTTCACCGGCGCGGTCCTCGTCAACTGCCTCGCGATCAACGCGATGGTCACGTCGCTCGATGCGGCCTACGACGACTTCATCGACGCCTACGTCAAGGAGAAGGGGATGCACCCCAACACCACCGACTACCGCGCCGGCCGCGGCACGGTCGACGCCGCCTTCCGTGACTGGTTCCGCGGTCTGGAGGTCGACGCGACCATCTTCTCCGTCCGCGCGAGCGGTGCGGCCTACGCGGCCCTCAACGGCCACTTCGGCGACCGCATGGTCATCACCGCAGCGGCGGTCTAATGGGTCTCGCAGACGTCTTCGCTCGCGAGGCGGCGACGGCTGCAGCACCCGCTCCGCTTGACATCCGTGTTGCTCAGGCGGAGGCCCGGCGCATCACCGGGCTTCCGCCTCTCCAGGTGCTGAGGGACGTGACCGCGCTGTTCAAGAAGCCGCGCGGCACCATGTCCCTCCGCCCTGTTCAGGCCCAGGCCCTGCTTGAGATCATGCAGCACGGCAAGCTGTTCGGACCCATCGGTGTCGGCCACGGCAAGACCCTCATCTCGCTGCTGGCCGGTCCCGCGCTGCGCAAGTCCACCACCCTCAACAACCCGCCGCGGCTCGGCCGGACGATCCTGCTCGTCCCCGCGAAGCTGGCAAAGAAGACGCTGGAGGAGATGCACGACATCTACGAGAAGCACTGGAACTTCGACATCCCGACCGTCGTCTCCTACGAGACGCTGTCGGGCTCGGCGAACAGCGACCTGCTCGAGCGCCACGCGCCAGACCTCATCGTCTGCGACGAGGCGCACCGGGTCGCGGGAGACAGCGCGCGGAGCCGGCGCTTCTTCCGCTACCTCAAGGAGAACCCTCACGTCCGCGTCATCCCGCTCTCGGGGTCGTTCACCCGGGACAGCCTCAGCGAGTACTGGAAGCTGGTGAAGCTCTCGCTCCACGAGCTCTCGCCCATGCCCCTCGACTACCCGGTCTTCAAGGCGTGGGACGCGGTCCTGTCCACCAAGGAGTTCTTCAAGGACAACGACCGCGACGGGATCATCCCGTTTCTGCAGACATCGTCGGTCCGTCGACGGGCGGCGACCGCCGTGGAGATGGATGACTTTCGGGACGTCGCGCGCCAGGCGTTCCTGAACCGGATCGAGAACACGGCGAGCTGGGTCAGCGCCGAGGGCGCCTCGACCGACGCGCGCCTCACCCTGCAGTCGACGCCGTTCGACCTGCCCGAGGAGGTTCGCGCGGCCATCCACGACGTCGAGGAGCACTGGCGGCGCCCCGACGGCGAGGAGTTCGAGGACAGCCTGGCCAAGTGGCGGTACACCTGGCAACTCTACCAAGGCTACTACATGTACTGGGACTGGTCGACGTGGCCGAACGGAGAGCCCGACCGCGAGTGGATGGCGTACCGCGCCGCCTTCCACAAGCAGATCAGGGCCTTCCTCAAGGACCCGCGCCTGGCCATCACCGGCCGGGACTCTCCCAAGAACGTCGTCAAGGAGATCCGCAACGGGCGCATCAGCCGCCCGCTGGACCTGCTTGACGCCTACGCCAACTGGGAGGAGGTCCGCCACCGGCCGGTGCCGCCGTCGAAGTCCAAGTGGATGTCCGACCACATGGTCAAGGCCATCCGAGAGTACGCTGAGCGTGTCGACGAGCCAGCCCTCATCTGGGTGGACTCGCCGCTGCTGCGCGACAAGCTCTCGCGCTGGTTCACGGTCTACGGCCCAGGGATGAAACCGAACGAGAACAAGCCCGAGACCTGCGTTCTCGGGCATCGAATCCACAACGAGGGTCTGAATCTGCAGAAGTGGAGGCGAAGTCTCTTGACTACCCTCCCGACCAACAATAAGGACTTCCAGCAGATCATCGGACGCACATGGAGGCAAGGACAACGAGACCCTGTCCAGGTCGACTACTTCAACGCACCCGGCGTCACGATCGTCGACGAGGTCGTCCTGACCTTGCAGGCATCCGCGCGCTACACCCAAGACACCACCGGCCAGACTCAAGCAGCTC
>JACCDO010241366.1_pt1 | contig 21754 bp, 7 predicted proteins | sample 7446101 | NCBI WGS metagenome assembly JACCDO01 (sample SAMN15323440, study PRJNA562643) | freshwater metagenome | isolation source: river surface water | place: USA:Blue River Watershed | collected 2017-08-16
ACACTCTTCCTCCTTTCATGTCAAACTTGCAAGACAGTGTATTAATGAAAGCGGGGAAAATTCCAGGCCTTGATCCGCCCTGCTCAGGCCATGGTAGATGCCGTACAATGGGTGAAGCAGCAGCAATGTTTGATGGGTATTCCCTCGTGAATCCGCCTATCTCATACACGAGCTGGGAATCTGATCGCATTCAAGGGTGTCTCTGTGATCCTGGGTGGGACGGTTTCGACTGCTCTTTACGAAAATGTCCTTGGGGTAGAGATCCTGAAGATCCTCTCTTGAATACATATAAAAATGCTGTATTTACTATTGAGTGCAAAGCGACTGCCGGCTATTTTGCCATCGATATCATGGGGGGACACACTGCTCCGATTCCATACGATGCAGATCCGATGTTCCTGAAACGCGTGTTGGAGGGTGTAGTGGGGGTTGGACCAGTAGATGTAGTCATGCAAGAAGATGTCGGTGGCTTGCCTAATATGTGCGGATCTGCATCGACTCTTGCTACTACATTCACATTAAGAAATCATCCCGGTCAGCTGCCACCCGTTAGGCTAACCACTTCCTTAGCCAGCAGTCGTTTTTTTGCAGATAGCGGAACCGCTTTGTCTTTTTCTGGAGGTTCGCGTGTCATTCGAATGGTCACCAAGTATACCCTTAGTTGCGGTGCGTGTAATGGATGCCATGGTAATGTTAATTTCGCTTATGGAAATAGTATTTCGGCTAATGTGGACATCATTGCTTCCGGTGCTGCCGCAGCTATCAGAAGTGCCATTTTGGGCATTGCCGACCTGTCAGCAGCAGGTTGGACAGGGTTGGATGTTTCTGTTAGCATTCCTTCTGGTGCAAGCGATGCAATATGTTATAGCAGCAGCAATGTTGTGGTCATTTCTTTATACTCCGCATATGGTAACATCAATGGTTTGACCTTGATTGATGGGTCATTTTCAGAAAGTGCGGTATATGTTCAAAAAGGCTTTGGTGGATCAAGTATGGGTTTGCAGTGGAGTACCAGCGGAGGCGATGGAGATGTGTATGAATGCTCTAATCAAGGTGAATGTGACCGCAGCACAGGAGTGTGTCGGTGCTTTCATGTGGAACAGGAAGACCTCACTGTGCATCGCTCAGCTGCTTCCGATGGGTTCGGTGGTCCAGGATATCTGGGTGACTGTGGACGCATAGTGACAAATTTAGGTTGCAATCATTTTCTGAATAGTACTACACCTGTGTGTTCAGGGCATGGTATATGTGCTAACAACAAATGCCAGTGCATGCCTAGTTACAGCGGTCTCGACTGCAAAATCAGGTCATGTCCAAAAGGACCAGCCTGGTTCGATGAACCTGTCACTCCAACGCGTGCTCATGCACTTGCTGAATGTTCAGGACAAGGATATTGTGACCAGAACACAGGTAAATGTACATGCAGAGACGGTTTCACGGGTGCAGCATGTGGCATCAAAGATTGCCCTGCCGATGATTCGACTGGCGAATACTGCAGCGGACATGGATACTGTCAAAGTGTGCGAGACATTTTCAAACTTTACGGACTTGATTATGGTTTATCTCATAGCCAAGATTTGAATAACCCTGCGACTTGGGACGGTAATATGATGCGAGAATGTTTATGCGCCGCCAAATATAGTGCCGGTGAATTTGCGCATCCGTTGAAGTCTCCTACGGATCCCAAAGACTGGGTTGGGCGTTATGCAGTGGGAAAACGTCCACTTCCTGGCTGGACAGGATACGCCTGTCATCAGCGTCTCTGTCCCAGGGGCGATTCTCGTATGACGGAGAACTCGTTGAGGACGAGCATGGTCGTAAAGGAGATCCAGCGTGTCAAGTGCACTCTCACTTCAGGATCTTATACACTCACGTTGTTTGGTCAAACAACTCCAGCAATTGCATATAATGCGAATGCTGCAACTATTAAGCGCACTGTAGAGTTTGTAAATGTCATCGGAAATGTCACGGTCACAATCGAACATTCAAGTGCTACTGCCTGCAATCCAGCTCAGACCACTGGCGTTGGTGTACTTATTCAATTTGACACAGAAGGAGGTAACTTAGCTTTAGCTACTGTGACAAGCAGCACTGGAAGCGGGGTTTCGATCGAAGCACAGCAAGACGGGACATCAGAAAACCTGGAGTGCGGAGGTCCCAATGTAGGCATCTGCGATCGCGACATGGGAGTATGCATATGTAATGATGGCCGTTTCTCGTCAGATGGATCTGGAAAATTAGGGGCAAATGGCGACTGTGGATATTGGCCTTATTACAATGGCGCATAGTGAAAATTTATTGTGTTTTATGTAGAAAAAATCTTTTATTATGTATATTAGGACATTTACTCTTGGATGCGTTATCCTGTCAACTGAGTGCGATGTTGACAATCCACTCTGTGTGTGCTTTTGACACGTTCTACAAAATCTCTTAGTATGATTACTTGCGACTAGCCTTAAGCTGTTTTGTGTGTCATTCCCTTGAGACGCGCCAGGCGCGCCATAAGGTCTGAGTCTACTCCTCCGCTGCTGCTGGTTGCGATGATGGCGGGAGCAGGAGGACAGGCGACCGGCGCTGGTGGTGGCATTATATTTATAGCCTTTTCTGATACCGCGGCAGGTGGAGATGGCATGTTATCGAGATGTGCTTTGCGCGTTTGCAATGCGACGACCGCATCGTCAGCGCCTCCTGCGCTATCGCCACCGCTATGGCTCAATCTCCCTTTGCCTCCACTTAACCGCTTCTTTTTCTTCTTACTAGCTGATCCAATCTGCAGACTATCAGCGCTATCTGTGCTTAGGCGACCTTTTATAGTTGCATTTGATGCGCTGTTTTCGTTAACGATATCTGGATGTGCATTACGTTCTGCTTGCAAAGTATTCAGACGGTCCGCAATAAACCGTTTGTGCGCCGCGCTGAGATGACTCATATAGCGCAGCACATCAGTCTCCGGATGTTCTTGCTGTAATTGAAACAGCTCTTGGATCGGAGTTTGCTTATCTTGAACGCGGGCGATCTCGTCGGCTAGGGTTGTAATCCGCGCTTCGAGCTCAGGAGAAGCATCTACACTTAAACCTCCAATTTTTGCAACAAGCTTGACAACGGCATCTGCTGCTGTGGCACCTTGGGCCTGTAATGCCAACAGTACACGCTTTGCGCTAAGGCTCTTGACCAACTCCGTCATCACGGTTTTACTGCAGCTAAAAGCAGCTTCATGAGCAGGGCGTGTGTCGAGTTGACTTAGTAAAGTGCGCAATCCGTGTAATAATGCTGCCACTTCTTGGGTTACAGCTAAACCCTGAAATGGTGTAGTTGTTCGCATTTCTTCTGCTAATACGCGAACCAATAGTTTTGTTACAGGCTTGGCCGTCTGGGAAGGTGCGAGGCCAATGGCCGCATCACCAACGAGACGCAGTAAAACAATCATGACAGAAACGGGCTGCATATCAGCTGCAAGTTTGAGAGCAATAATATTTAAAGCACGCACAATTTGTTCTGCGGTTTCTGTGTCCGCTGTATTCACTTGGCGCATTGTAGGTGCTATGCGAGGATCGACCAAGTGTATTAAACTGACTCGCAAAACGTCAGCGCATACTTCGCTTGAGACAGATTTCAATATACCAGGCCTTTTAAGTAATGCAAATATGGTTGCAAGAGCTGCAGAAGCAAGTGACACGTCGATATGAAGGCTGGCGCCCGGAGACAGCGGAGGGGCGCTGTAGTCTTTTGCGCTAAACGCTCTGTCCACACATCTTGCCAAACGCTTGAATAGTGCCTGTGCGTGCATTTGCAAATCCTGGTCATCTGAAGCACTAACCTCAACACTCCAAGCACCAGAAGCAATGCTATGCAATATTTTGATGTAATCTGTTGCGTCATTATGAGTGCGTTCGTTTGATGGGCCATACAACAATGCATCCATTTTTGAAGAAATTTCTGCAAAAATGCCAAACAATACCTCTGCTTTTGAAGAATTATCTGATTGATTTGTAGCAGTAGCTTGTGGACTGTTTCCAATACTATTGCGGCCTTTTTTCTTGGCACCGCCTTTGCAGTCGCGATCGCTCTTTTCGGGGCTCTTGGATGTGGGAGAAGTTGCGGAATTAAATTTTTTATCAGACGCAGTCACGCTAGCGGTTACCGCAGCAGGCGGACCTTCTGTAAACATAACTTGAGATTTCCCAAGATTCAACTTCATAGTAGCTGCTGCTTTACCGCGAGGGCTCATGGGCTTACCCGGGGTCATACTCATGCTGAGACTGTTCATAACAGCTGAGAGCTCATTGAGTTTCGCATCCATTACACTAGTGTCGATGCTTGTATCAAAACGCTTGCGCTGCTTTGTTTCCTCGGGAGGGGTCATTTCTAATCGGAATGGGGAGTCGACAACGGGCAGGTTACTGCCAGCATTGACGACTGTGGACTCCGCTTTTGGAGCAGCTGACTTTACTTTGCGAGCCGGTTTTCCTAGAATTGGAGAAGACTTCCTGGCAACTGTCGCCTCGCTGGCCTTTACAGGCGAAATGTGTTCGGAATTAATATGCGTCAACTCCTTAGTCGGCCGATCTTTCCCGCTAGCTTTGCACTTCGCTTCCAGAAGCGATCTGGCACGGTCTGTGGGCTCACCCAGCAGCTTTATAAGTTTGCCGAAGTCTCCTCCCAACACTTCATATAATTGCATACACAAGTCCAGACACGCGTTACGCCCAATTATATCGTTTTCTCGATCGTCTAACAAAGCCCCAACGTCTTTCCAACCAGCGCGGCCCAGCGCTGTGTAACCATGCTCCGATACCATTGACGACAATGCTTCTATGCACACAACGCGGCTGCGTTTGTTTTTACATGATAATGCAGGTAGCATGTGTTGTTGTAATGCTTTGATTGATGTCACTATCCTCATGGCATCAATCGTTGCTTTAAACGCTGCACGGTGTTTGTCGGACTTGTGACCACTACGCTCGACCAAGTGTGGGAGCAGCACTGCAGCCTCGTTATCATGTAATGTCAGTTTCTGTGCACTGAGACTTTGCATGATCTCTTTTATTACGCGCAAAACATGCAATAGCCCTGCAGCCGTTTCGCGCACACACAATGCATAAGTAAGCCAACGCAAGACAAAATCAAGATGATGATGAAAGTGGGCATGTTGCGATGCAGCGGTGAGTTCTTCCAACGCGGGTTGTAGGCTGTCTTGGTTATACAACACACTAGCTCTATCACGAGCGGCAGGGAATAGTGTATCGCGGAGAGAAGAAGGACTCAACAAAGGTTCCCATTGCGCCTGCAATGCAACTAGTTCAGATTCGCCCACATCTTCCGTGCTTGGAGGCCAATGCAGTTTTCGATCCTCTAAACGTGATGCTTTGTTGGTTTTTCGCAATGGTTCAGTGTTATCACTTGAAGCTGCAGCCACTGATTCCATAGCTGAAGTAGGTTCAGGTCTGTCCTCCCTGAAAGGAACAGTTGTCAATGCTGTCGTCTTAAGCGATGCTGCAGCACTTGCAGGGGGAGGGATACGACTGGAGGGCAACTTCGCGGCACGCTGTGGAGCACCCAGACTTGGAGCTTGCACTTCTGGGGCTTTTGGTAGCCTTTCGGCTGCACCAAGACGAGGTCCTTGTGCCTCCTCTCCCGCTATCGGCGCAAGCGCAGTCTTAACATGATCTAAAGAGCTCTGAAATGACCGCTTGGTAGCCGCACTCAGGTCTCGAGTGGCGCGTTCAAAAGCGGCGCTACTGAGACAGCCTTGACTTGCAAATTGAGCTAACAATGCTTCTGCAATAGCGCGCACTGGGGCTTGCTTGTCCTGTAATGCTGAAACAAGCGGTATAGCGAGATCGCCCACATCAGCTTTCAAGTGTGACGCATGTGGCTGCAGCCAGCCCAGCACCTCCAGTCTACCAACAGGATTCGTTAAAGCTTCGCTAATATTGGGAAGAATTGCTGTTAACATTGCGGATTCAGCCGCAACTCCATTAGTGCCACTGTCCACGCGCAGCGTGATGGCAGCATTGAGTGCAGCCAGGGCTGCGTCGCGCATAGGTTTCTTGCTATCTGAGAAACATGCAAGCAGTGCGGAACCAACGGTTGTCAATGCACGAGCTGCCGATTTTGGTTCTAAAGATGCTATTAATGCACCGATCGCTTGAGCGGCCAAAGGTTTCAGATTCGCCTGTGTGTCATTTAACCTTGTTTTCAGGTTACGCAGTAACTCGCCTGTGGCTTTAGTATAGTCCAGAAAATACCCTGAAGATGTGCAAGCTGCAAGCACTGCTTCCAATGCAGCTTTACGATTTTGCCAGCTTGTTTTACCTTCAGTCAGTACTAGATCTGTAGGGATACTCTTTGCTAACAGAGATAACAAGTCTTGGCGGGGAATTTGAATGGAAACATCAGCAGTAGACTCGCTGCGAGCGGCGCGAGTGGGCGCTTTGGCGGAAGAAGCATCATATCCTACTTTTGCAAACTCAGCTTCAATAAGTGCCTGTTGGGAAGGCTCCAATTTACCCAGCATTCCCTGTACGCGCGGTCCCATGACATGGTAGAACGCGCCCAGTAGTGTGACTGCTGCTGCCCTTACTGCAGGCAATTTGTTTGACATGCCAGTTTCGCATAATTTAGCAATGGCTTGAACGGGCAATGCTGCAGCGCCAAATTCTGTTATTAACGTGCTAGCCCATTCGAAGAAAGCTTGCTGTGGGGCAGGCGCCTTGGACGCCTCGAGAATGCGTATAAGCCGTCCCACCACAAACGAGGGCGACACAGCCTCACATAATGCAGTAAACAGGCGCTGCGCTTCCTCTCCTAGTTTTTTATCAGCTAGACGATCGGAAAATGCAGACAAAAGGCGAGCTGCTGCCGGCCGATGCCATGGCTCCTCGCCGACATGCACAGCCGCTGCCACGAACAGGGTGAGCGCAGCTTTCGTCACATTGACATTCGAAATCTTGAGACCACTTGTCTTTAAAGAAATATATGCAACTAAAGGACGAGATAGTTTTCCGCCCATATTTGTGTTGTTTAGCTGTGCAGTCATCGCGGTGAATGCGTCGACTCTTTCGTTCCACTTCGGGCTGTCCATCAAGGCTTGGATCGCGTCGGACCAACCTTCTACTTGCAGTGCCGCCAAGGCGGTTGTAGCGCTATCAAGATCCATATCATCTTTGTTTTCATCTGTATCTGCTATATTCTCTGTTGCATTGAGTTCTTTATTAGGAGATCCTTTTTTTGTTTTTTGCGACGTCTTCACGGGCGATGCCGGCTTCGGCGACGCTGGGATGGTAGGCGCTGTATCTAGTTGGGATTGAAGAGCGGAGTTTGTCGACGCAGACACAGAGTTATGCTGTGATGAAGGTGCACTTGTAAGACGTTTAAATAGCTTGATATTAGTGCTTTCCAGGGTCATAACCGTCTTGACTATTGTGTCACAAGGTTTTCCGCGCGCTTGCGCTACTGCGAATAAGGTAGACAACGCAGACGTACATGCTTCACGCACACCGCTATCTGCATCTTCGCACGATCCAATAAGTGAAGTCGCAACAGCCCTTAGACTGGCGTCGTTCAGGCGGTCGGGCATACCACTGAGAACATTCTGGACCATTTCAACTAGGGCTATCCTTCCACTGGAAGGAACTTTCTTATTACTAATATGCTCACAAACATCATCACAAAGTGGTTCAAATGTCAAGCAATAGCGGATCATCGTAGTCAATATACTTTGCATTTCTGAGACCAATTTCTTTTCTCGGCATTTGGCGACAATACTTTGGAGCATGGGCCGTGCATGAGAGCCGAATTCTGCACGCATCCCATCAGATAAAAGCCCTAGCAATCTGAGTGTCGATAGCTGCACAGCTACATGAGTACCTTGTCTCAGGAATACTTTACAAGCTGATACAACTGCACTGACATCGCAGCCTGCGACCAGCTTGGGCGACGGCCCTAAAAGGTCCAGTGCGAGCTGTATGCCTTGCAGCTGGTCGCTCCATTTTTCTTGTTTTACAAGATTATGAAACTCAGTACCCTTCAATGAAGCACACAAGTCTAATTCAGCAGCAAGATCATGCGCTGTAAACGTCGGCTTGCTTATACCCGTCGGGACTGCCGCTGTGGCTGCATTGGAGGCGCCGGAGGAAAGTCGCATTTTTCGGAGCCATACTGTAGGAATTGCTGGTTCAGTTGATATTTTCGATAAGAGCTGTTCGAAATCACTCTTTTGGGATGATCGTAATTTATCGAGAACCGCAACTTGAAGTGGTTGGGACCCAACCCATCGTGCGGTCTCGATGAGCAGGGCCATGGCTTGTTCTCGTAGTGCCCCATTGGAGCTATCCAACACAGGCGGAAGAGCATTAATAATGGCAGGAAGCTTCGAAGGCAGGGCCTGAGTTCCAAATGCTTTTAAAGCCATTGTCACCGTTTCCAGGCAAGTTGGCGGGATCTTTGGCTTTTTATCCGCTAAACGACTTAACAATAGAGTTACTAAAGTTTCCGCTTCTGACACTTCCATCAACTTAAGCAAAACAGATTGGCCTTTAGACTGAAGTTCCCGTCTTGCGCTGAAAGTTTTATCTATAACAGCAGCTGCAATTTTTTCTGTGCATTGTTCCACGCGGACAGATCCTGGAGCTGCATCTACGAACGCCTGCAACATCGAAAGTCCCATATCGAGCGCTGCAGGACTACTGTCGCTTGCAGCCGATGAGATAATAGGACACAGCTCGCTAAAAATAAAATCATTGGTTCCATCTTGTACCTCAACAAGAGCCTTGATATCACTGTACGCTTTGGTGCGAACTCTCCAGTTTTTGTCCAAAAATCTGACCGCGAGAGGTCGATTATCCTCTTTTTCTTCCTCAAAAGATGGCATTTCATCTGCATTTGAAGAGTCAAGAGGGCCATCTGCGTTTAATGTAACATCAGCTGTAGCGGCAGTGCGAATAGGGGGACTTGTAGTGAGACTCATCGCTTCATACAGTACCTTTATATTAGTCGCTGCTGCCAGAGCTGGAACAGGAGGGCTAATAGGCAGGCTATTAGTTTTCTCTGCTGGAATGGTGTCATTAAAAGGCGAATGTATCGCAGCATCGGCTATATGAAGGGACAAACTTAGCGGCTCCTTTGCCGCTTTTGAAGATGAGTCCTGCTTTTTTGGCATATATTTAAAATAAATTAAAATTAAGTAGATAAAAGGCGATCGATCAGTCTCTAGATTAATTTGTGGTGAAATCCTGACTGGAAAACCTTTTCCGAAAATTTGATTCCAACTTGGACCATCCAAAAAATGCACAGAAGAGAGGCAGAGAGAACAAAGGATTTCTTCTTTTCTATTCTCTTTACAGGAAGCCGAAGAGAGGATTTTTACTTCAGGAAACTTTCCGTCAAAAGAGCATACTAATTTTATTTAAGAAATGTTTACTTCTCGCTTGCTTAAACCTATTTCTTTATGCGGATGCAGGGGAAAAATCAGATTCATGAGCGGATTTTCCTCTATGTCGCCTGCTAACTTGAACGACATCGTTAAAACTAAGTTAATATCTCAAGAACCAGCGGATCGGATTGAAACTATTTGGCAGGAATATCATAAAAAGCCTCTTGGAGCAACAGGATTCACGCTTCGTGCAGAAGACCAAAAAGCAATAGCCGCTAGAATGAAAGAATGTAAGATGTTCATCTGGCCTGTGTTTAAAAAAGGAGACGAAAACGTTATTTTGTTGTCACAAGTTCAAGATAAGTTTGTGTTCTGCACATACTTAGAAGATTATAAACGCAATCCGAACACTGCAAGCCCATGGCTTTCGTTGACTGTATACGAAGACATGTGTACCACTAAAGGCATCGCTTTGGTGAGAGGCGATTTCACTCCAAATTTAACCAAACTAGAGGGTGAAGTATTGTCTAAAATGATTCTGCATGGATATCATGATGAGACAGCGTACAAACACCTGTTGACATTTAACAAGAACCCTGCTTCATTTAATTTTGACGATTATATGAAGTTCTTCAAAAATATCAGTAAAGATCTGCTTGAAGACATAGAGGCTAAGCGGGTGAAAGAATTAGCTGGACAGCCAGCAGATGCTCCGACGAGTTAGATGAGTTGTTATTAGCGAGAATATGACTTAAGGACCTCTTTATACAATTGTATTTAACTTAATTTTGTTACAAAAAGTTAACAAAAACACGAAAAAGCTTGCCGCATTTAATTTATCTCATCTTCGTGCAATAACATGTTCGGCACACCATCGTTGATGACGAAGACTCGACCAGATTCAGGGCATATTAGTTTACCTCTTTCAACATGGATTTCAAAGAGAAGATGATGTAAATTTTTAAGTATCTCTTCATTTGTCAAAATATCTCCTACGTTTCCCAAGTTGATATCCCTAAAAGTATCCATCTGTAAGTCACTTGCAGCACTTTGTAGTGCAGATAGATTTACTTTCTGCATGAGTCCCCGCATGAAGGTGACATCGAACGGGTTATCAGCTTCAACTTCCTGCACTTCATCTGCTTCTATTTTCAAAGGATATCCATTGCCAACACCTTTGACATTGCATTTAAGCATATTGTGCGTTATAAGTCGCATTTCAGACGGATATTCTTCGATAGGCACCGTGTATATACAACTTAAACTTATCCAAAAGTTAATAAAATATTAATTATCTCCCAAAAAATAGAAAGTTAGCACTCTTTGAGGGCTATTTTTTACTTCTTGGTTCACAATCGCGGGATGTACCAAGTTCCAAGGATTCGGGATCCCCTGTGTGGGCCAAGACGCTTAGAACAACAAAACGGAGAGCGCCTTTCATATCTTATACATACATTAAGTTTAGTATATACAATATAACACAAAATGAGTGTTGATCCAAGTACACTTCATATGGTGAAGCTTATAAGTGCTGACGGACATGAGTTCTATGTTCACAAAAAGTGTGCCATGGTTTCTGGTACCATAGCCGCAATGCTTTCAGGACAATTCGCTGAGTCTCGCGGAGAGGTCCGTTTCCCAGAAATTCCGGGTGTTATTCTCGAAAAAGTAATCCAATATATGTACTACAAAACTAGATACACCAATTCCACACAACGCGTACCAAATTTCCAAATCGAACCAGAAATATCTCTAGAATTACTCATGGCTTCAAATTACTTGGATTGCTAAACGTGTTATATACATGTAGCCATGATGAAGTCATTAACTTTAATTGAATATGAATGTTTTATATTGTAGATGAATAAAAAAACTGACTTGTATGATGATGCTATTTGGAATCTAACATTAATCATATAATTACACACTTAGAAAAATTATATTAAAAATCATCACCTACAACTAGACCGGCGTCTTCTAACTCTTTTTTTCTTTTCATCTTCTGGGCACGTTTTTCGTCTTTCTTGCGTTGTTTCTTCTCTTCCTCCGTTTCCTCTTTTATACCATGCGCCTCGTTATACTCCGCTAGCTGACGCAAGCGTTCTGCTTCTCGAGCTTCTTTGATTTTTCTGATTCTGACACGAGCTAATTTAGTGCGGAATGGGATTTGTAACTTCGTTGCGATTGCATTGAAACATTGCACGGTATCTTCTGGGTGTCTATCTCTAAGTCCAGCTCCGCCATCGCGTAAATAAAAGAACCTAAATTCGCCGCTATTTCCCAGCACTTTTATGGAGTGGAAAAGAATCTCATCAAATACATCTACAGAGATAGGTAAACCGAATTGCAAAAATGACGCTACAGCTTTTAAGTTGTCTTCACTGGTTATTTTCCGATAAACTTTGGCAATCTCACATGTTTCAATGATGCTTAACGCAAGATACTTTTGCACCATTTCTTGTACAATAAGGCGATAGACATCAACGTTGTTCACTGTTCGCAAACGGAAGCACATGCTGACAAAACGAGCATACTTGCCTAACCGATTGGGATCCAGCGCTTTGCAATGCGCCTCGAAGGCCTGTCTGGCAACCACACTGTAACCATCAACATTCGCATACAAGCGGTATACTGCTGGGTAACCACAATATTTGAACAGAATCCATCTGAAATTACGACTAGGATGATTCCATTCCGGGTTAGCTTCTCGCTCGGCAAGAACTGGTACTATTTTGTCTTTCCAAATTAACTCATTCTTAACAAGTTTTTTGCGCATTTCGCGATCAGCATCTAATAACAATTTACTTTGACTATACATATTATGACTTAATGCCTCTGTTTCTAGGAATCTACATACATTGTTCATCCATTCTTTCGACAATGCAGGACAGCGCATCTTCAACAAACACGAAGAGACCCATTGCATGGCAGTGGTTGATTGAGTTGCATTAAAACCCAGAATACTTATGATCAAATCAAAGCATTCTAAATATGTTCCCAGCGCAAGCGGATATAGGCCCATGAGTTTATACATATCGGCTTGGAGTGCCATGGCGTACATCAGAAAGATCGCCCCCTCACCCTCGTTAATGGATTTCTGGGACACAGCCACACGCACTGCACGGTCAGCTTCTTCAAATTGTCCTTTTGCTACCATGAATGCAATCAAACTGAGCTCACCAGGTATCTTAGATGAAGGGGAGTCATCCGGAGCATCCGCGGTGTCATTTGAAAAGACTGAAGGGATACTGAGGTGAGACAGCGAATTGGGCAACGAATCAATGGATTGTTCTAAATTGATATTGTGCCCCTCTCCTAGGGTCACGCTATTTATCTTTCCTTCGTTGTTAATATTTAGAGACATGTGTGGCAATGTTAAGCTACCTGTTGAATCTATAGACATTTCGTCCATTCCGATAGCCAATTGAAAAGGTTGTTGATTGCGTTCTAGATCGAAAGCAGTTTCCCGGATGTCTATTTCTGCTAATCGTTTCGAATGAATAGGTGAAGATGGATCAATCGTATTATTGGCTTCATGCAGCGGCGTCAACGGTACACCGAAAGGTACAAGCTGTTCCTCGTCGTCCAATTCATTCTGCTGACGAAATGGCCACTGTGAACGGGCTTTGCGCCGAAAGGACCGAGGAAATACTTGCTGAGCTCTTTCATATAACACCTTACGCACGATGCATGAAAAGCACAAGCTATTTTCTTGGTCTTCCGATGTAGGCTTGGTACGCACAAAACCAATTTTGCAAGCTGAACAGCGTGGTGTGGTCACCTTCAGCGAGTTCGGTGAAACCATCGACCGCAAGACCAGGCGTTGTGTCCAATCCGTTAAGAATTTGTCACGCACAAATTCAAGCATTGACGACCACATCTCCAAAGGAAGCTCTACCTTTTCCACAGGAGGTGTCAAATCTGGTGCCGATATCGAAACGAACACCCATCCAGAGATTTGCACTTTGCCAGGTTCGCGCAGTAACGCTTTGGGCGCCGAGCTACGTCGTTTAAGATCAGCACTCTGACTGCGTGGCGCTTCGGGATGCTTTGCATCTATTGCACTTAAAACTGTGCTTCTAATTGAGTTCTTACGCGAAATCTCTTTTAATTGTTTAGGAGTCAGCTTCTTCTCATTCTGCAACAGATGATCCACGGCACTCAACGGTTCCTTTGTGAAGCTCAAAAGTCGGCGCTTCTCTTTCGGATAGGGGTTGTTGCTCTTTCGCATACGGAACTTTTCATCCGCAGTGAGTTCGCGCTCTTCATCAGGATCAGTGACTTTTACACCTGGGGGTCCGCTGAGTGTCTTGTTGTCAGAACTAGCAGTATCAGAGCTGGCCTTCGATCCCTCAGTACCAGCGCTGGACTTGCCCGCTTGGCCTTGGCCTATAACAATATCAGTATAATGCTCAGATCCTTTAAGAGGGAGACCTTCTCCTCTGGTTTCAGTTGGAGAAACTGGCGATCCGGGTAAAGGTACCACAGCGTCTTCCCCTTCGCCTTCACTCGCTGATCCCTCGCCAGAATCAGGGCCATTGCCAGTGTTAATAGTTGTCACGACTTGCTCAGATATTGGAACAGACTCCTCAACAGTTCCATTTTGAAGTGCAGTCCAGTCCTTACGCTGTTCAGCAATAGGATCGATGTCTCCTTCGACGAATCGAATGCGCTGTTCTTTCTTTGAGTTCGTGCCATCTTTTTTAAGTATGGACTTAGGTGTTTGAATCGAATTTTCTACAGAGATTTGCTTTTTGACAGGTGTGACGAAGCCATTGCTTTCTACGGTAACATTTTCGTCCGCAGTTGAATTGAAATCGATGGGGGCCTCCGCTTCTGCAGCTAGAAGTTTCAATTTGAGCTTGTTTGAGAATTCCTTTTCTGCTTTCCTGTCGGCTTCCTTCTTCGCTTTCTTGGCTTCCTCTGCAGCATCTCGAGCAATTTCAATAGCTGTCTTGTTATCCTTTCCTTTAGCAACCTTTTTAGCATCACGCGCGGCTCTCTTTTCTTCCTTTAGCCTCTTCTTCTCTGCTTCAATCTTCTCTGCTTCCAAAGTGGCTGCCTTGGCAACGTTATTCTGTACAATCCACTCAGCCAATCCAGGTACATCCCATAACGTTTCATTGGTTTCAGGATTATGGTAATAAGTCTGACCTTGTCCATCTGGAATTGCATCCCAACGAATATGTGCGTTATCATGAAAATAATAAACTTTACCTGATGTGTCGGTGTGCTCTGCCCAACCTTCGCCGCGGTTGGCTTCATCCTCTGCTTCTTGTGCATCCCTGGATTTCTTCTCCAAAGCGGCCTGACGGGCGGCAGCAAGACGATCCAATTCCCTTTCACGGGCGCGGTATTTTTTGCTGAAAGCAATACTGCGGTCTGTATTGCGATCGGCGATTCCGACTTCGGTGAGAATTTTCATTCGTGCACGATCTTTGTTTTGTTGTGCAAAATTCTTGCGCATTGCTGCCGCATTCAACATATCTTGCATCGCACTACCTGTAGAGGTCACACCCTCCGGAGTATTCGCTTCCATGAACTTCTTGAGAGTTTCTGCCTTGAAGAAGTGCGCACATGGAACTGTGAGTGTGCAAATTGGGCAGCGCAACACTGAACTGTCCTCTATCTCGAGATGCTCCGCGGCTTCCGCGCGTGCTCTTTCAACTCTTTCTCTTTCTGCTTGCTCCGATGCAGTTTCTGAGAATTCTTCGGCCAGAATTTTGACGTGAGTGTCTTTGCCTATACGCCAGTCAGCAGTATTCAGCGCAGTAACCATCTGTTTTACTGTCTGCAATCGGCTAAGACCATAATTCTCGAGCAAGCGCATAAATCGGAAATGGTTTTCAACTGCCACACGAGATGCTTCCTCGGCATCATTCGCAATCAGCTCCTTGATTCCACCGAGTCCGGTTTTCTTTGCTATTTTTAAAATGGCAGCAGCATCACGTTTCTTTGGACCTTCTGTATCTCCGTCTATGATCGTATATGTGACTTCTTTTGCCATATATTCGGGAATGGGAAGAGAAGTTGCATATGCAAGAGCCGTATATCCAAAATTGTCATATTTTTCCATATCTGCACCTAATATTAAAAGCTCTACCATTGCCTCGAGGTTTTGCAACTGTGCTGCCTGCATCAATGCTGTGGTCCCGTGCATATTCGGATGATTGGGATCTGCTCCATCACGAACAAGAAGTTTTATGAGCGGTACACTATTTAAACATGCAGCACACATCAAAGGCGTCCATGCTAATGGTTTTGCCATTGCTTCCGTATTAGGAGCAGCAGCACCTTTTTTAATTGCAGATAACATCGAATCTGAGACAAGTTCTTCTAGTTTGGTACAAAGCGCTAACTTTTCTGGATCATTTATAATCACATTACGACCACCAGTATCCTTGCGAACAATAAAATATTGATGTGCATTTGCTAATGACATCTGCGTATCATAAGCTCGCTTCCCGACGTCATCGACAGCAGTGCGCGCAATGGAAGGAGGGCCCAGTGGAATTGTCATCGCCGAATCAAATACCAGCGATAAATATATTCGCCCAAATTCCTCAATATTTTCAACCATACGGATCTTTCCATATCGCACCATTTTGTCATACTGTAAATCACTATAAGTTTCTAATTTCGCAACTCCGGCGCCAACTTTCTTTTCTAACCAGTCTGCAAGCTCCGTCCATCCTGCTGCTCGTGCGATCTTTTCTGCATTTCGATTCTGGGCATTGCGAATATTCGGATTTGCACCGAGTGAAGACAGCACTCTGCACATGAGCCCATTTCTAATTCGAGCTGCCAACATCATAGGAGTATCTCCATTTTCACTTTGACAGTCCAGCACTCGGGCCATTCGCAGGGAGTCCCCTCCGCCCTCTCTGACATATTCAATGATGATCTTAGATTCCTCCTCTGCCCCATGAATGGCGCACCAGTGCATTGCTGTAAGACCTTGCCCAGCTCGACCTCCATCTTGCAGCGCTGCACAACCCAGTCTCATTAACGCATGAATCATTTTAGTATCTTTGAGGCGACAAGCCATCATCAGGGGGGTGATCCCAAACATATTGACCGCATTTATGTTGCATTTTAACTTAACTAAATCTTCAACAAGCTCTGTGGGTGCCTGAGTCAGCACGGCAGTTAACAAAGCTGTAAGTCCACGATTAGATTGGAAATTTGGATTGCAACCTCTTTTAATGAGAGTTAACACATGCTGAATTTTCATGGAATGACAGGCATCCGACGCCTGGCGCATGATCATATTTGCAGTCATGGTTTTAATATTTTTCTTTTCTGCAGCATGGGCATCAACGCGTTCATCAAGGCGCTTTTTGGCCTCTGCAGCCACTTTTAGTCCTTTAAAGTAATCCGCTATTCGGGTCCTGTAAATGATACATCGCTGTTGCACATTTTCGACCACGCCAGTAGTCATGCTTAATCCAAGCTTTTGACATTGTTGACGCAAAGAAATGCTTGCCTCATAATCATTTGCATCTTGATGCGTCGGAGGCGAAAGATCGACAGGATGTGTGTGGTTCCGGCCGTTTTCAGCGGCGCGCAACTCGTTGCAAAGTGGGGTATTTTGGCGACAAGGAGCCTCGAAAACAAAGCGTTCACCAGCTAACTCTTCATAAATACTCTTGATCTTTCCCACTTTAATGCACTGAGCGTTAATAGTTTCTGCGAAATATTGCGTATTATTGATCTGCATGTCATAAGCGATTTCGAAGTGATACGTGAGAAGGTCTCTCACGATCATGTAGACCAAGGCAGGATCATAAGGTTGATACCCGCCATTCTCATCTTTGTCAAACCACGCGCGGAATGGCTTGATGTCTATAGCTGGTACAGCTTTATGTACACCCCATACACAGCGCTGATTGTCCATACAATTTTTTATCCACTTACGTAGTGCTTGCGGTTCTTGTAAGTCGCTATCGTCAAAGAGCTGGTCCCTCAAATCAACCTTAAACTGGTCCAATAAAGGTCTCCCACACCCAGAAACTGTATTACACTTGGCGCAAATGGTATTTCCCGCAGAGTCTTTGCAGAAACCATCTGGAGGCTGCTCATCAGGAAGAACATCAATCAACAGAGGATTAATCTCAGCTAAATAAGTAATGAATCTACGCTTGGCCATTTCTACAGGCATGCCTTTGAGCGCCATCCAAGCTTGCCATTTAAGTCCTCCAATGCTTTTCAGATTAGCGGGAGGCGGCGCTGTGCAATCGCCTTGAGTGGCTTGCCTGTAGATCACCTGCAACTTCATGACTTGCTTAGGATTTCTTTCGCCTTTGTATATCTTCCAACTTGATACACAAGATTGAAAGTATTGATTCAACATGCCAGCGTCATTACGCCACCCGCTACGCAATTTCATACGCGCTTTATCCAGTGAGCTTGACCGTGAAGCTTGGAGTTTTGCTTTACCATCCTCAGCGTTGGCTGCAAGACGATTACCCTCCCTTTGGTCAACCGTAGTCTCCGCAACTGCATCATCACGATCTTGTTCTGGCATTTTAAAAATTATACTTAAGTTATTTGTATATTAAGTAAAGGTGATCAAAGGTGTCTCAATCGGCCATTGTGGTAACGGGTTGCTCTTTTGACAACAGATACTCGCATATTTATATCAAGTCTACGCAGAATTATTACCACACAAGATTGAATTCAACCAAGTTGAAATGATTTGCACTTAAAAATCGATAAATCACTTTTTTTGGGAAGGAAGAGTTTTCAATATTCGATCGAAAAAAGATTACAAATTGAAATGAAAAGGATTACGCAAAGCAAGAGGTATTTGATAACAGAAAAAGAGAACCGAGCTTAAAAACATCTATGATTTTAGAGTTATTATTTTGATTCAGTATAATTGAATTGTTTCTATTTTTGGTGATAAATAGGCTCCGGTGACTTGTCTTGATCATGTCAATAGCATTCAATGGAATGAGAAAAATACGCATAGTGTTTGTGTTTGCGTGTTTACAATTATTGGAGCTTATCTATGGTATTCGCGACTCACTTGCAGCGCAAAATCTTGCGAATGGTGGAAAGAGCGTGACTTCTGCACGTGGATACCCATTCGCTGGGCACAATGTGTACGGGATCATTATAAACACTGACCCAAAGATGGCTCGCATTATGGGAAGAGATTTTCATAAAGTACCACAAGGAGTAGATGGGACTCCCGCTGCAAATGCTAATAAAAGAATTGAACATTCTAAGGCCATGACTGCTCAGTTGCCATTTCCGGTAGAAACATTTTGGAGTGTTTTCACTCAGAATTGCCCTAAGCGTAAAACAAAAGGTAACGACCGTGGTGTAATGCTTGCACACTATCAAATCTGGCAAGCCTGGGATTTTCAAACTCGAGAACTCCAGCGCGCAGGTAACATAAATGGTACCGAAAGTAAAGATATCCTTGTCATCTTTGAGGATGATGCCAACATTGCGGTAAGAAACGTTACCGGTGCTTTGTACGCCGAGCTATCAAACATGAGCACAGATATACTGTTTCTAGGATGGTGTTATGGCCGGAGAGGCATACCAATGTGCCTTCACGCATATGCTTTGACTCGCGCTGGCGTGCAGAAGTTAGTCCAGCGTTGGGATGTGTGCAGCAATGAAGCTATAGACGGACAACTAAAGAACTTAGCTAACGAGCCCGGGCTATTTACGTGGCGCAAAGCTGCAGAAAGTAGCTACATTAAAGATCTCCGAGAAGGATTTGAAGACAATCCGCACTACTTCACTCGCGGAATCTTCGTGCAGAAGAATGGACTGGTCAGTTTCAATCACCATGGTTTCCAGAATAATGCTGGCTAAGTATTCAAAGCAGAAAAGTTTCAATTGTATATTGTATGTATGTTGTAATTGTTTGCAACAATAAGAAGTCGATGTCTTTTAAGCGTGGATCCTCCAGAATCTTGACTAGCGCCGTAGAGTAAGTGCTATTATCTCTTGATTTAACATACAACAGAACCAGCATAAATAGTTGCTAAAAAATTATCTAAAACAAGTATGTCGTATTAGTTAAGCGCGATAACTACAGCACGCTTTCCATTCTCTTTGTCTTCAGAATCGCTTTCATCATCTGACAAGTCGGCAACCGATGGGAAAGCGCTCGGTGCCTTCAAATATGTAGGAAATTGACCTCTAGCTAGGCTGCTTAATGCATCGAAAGTGGGCTGCGCACCATGCCCTTTCGTGATGACATTTTCAGAAACATAACAAGTAAAGTTAGTCTCCAAAGCATTGTGGCCTGTGTTTCCTGCGTCCAGATCAGCCCAGCGCAGGCGACAGGCTTCGGGGGTAAGTTGTGCTTTAGAAAAGCGTTGAATCATCTCTCTAGAAACTCCATCAAAATCAAAAATGCAGGCTTGAACCTGCTTGGCAAGAATGATATCCATGTCTTCAGACCAGTACAAGCTGGTGCCGGCAATCTGTACTGGCTGTTCTTGAGCATCCAGAAGTACCACCCTAGGCTCTGCTGAAGAGACAACAGGAACAGGTGCCTCTGGAGCAATTGCAGCATCCCAGCTAGATTGTATAGGTTTCGAATTTCCAACAGGTTGCTCAGCTTTCTTCTGAGCCGCCGCTTTTTGAGCCTTGTACATTGCCAAGCTGGCGGCGACCCTCTCCTGCCTCTCAAACTCTTCAGCTTGAGCCTTCTTCTTAGCAGCGGCTTCTTCTTCAGCGGCTTTCTTAGCCTCAAGCTCCTTTTTGGCAGCTTCTTCTTCCGCAGCGATTCTTGCAGAGACATCTTCAGGACTTTCAACAGGTTCTTCGACAGTCGCCGGCTCACTCTCCACATGATCTTCGGGCACCCGCCAGTTCGAGTGCTCAGGGTACTGCCGACCTTCGTCTGCACTACTAGCAACACTGTAAGCAGGTTTTGACAATGTTCCGCGAAAGTTTTCATATCCTGGAACCGATCCACTGAGCGGAGCGCGTGTCTTGGCCGGGGGGCGCGGGGGGGAGTCTTCGTCGTCATCAAGTTCGTCGAAGTTTGTAGACGCCTCGGGTGCAGGAGGCAGTGGCAAGCCATTATCGTCCAATTCTACAACTCTGCGTTGATCATCTAGCTCCTGCAGTAATTCTCTCTGTGCTAAATTAACGACATTATTACCACCGCAGCCTTGCGCTTCTAGCTCGGCAACACGAACTGCAATCTTTTGAATGCCAACCTCTTGAAGAGCGCGACGTTCCATATCTGCATTCTCAACTGCAGAAGCCTCACGCCGAGCAGCGCGCTCGCTATCTTCAACCTCAATGCGGCTGCGCTGTTCGGCTGGCATATTTTGACGAAGTTTTTGTTGCTCTGCTTGCCATTCACGGAATGCAGTCATCTGTTCTTGTCTTTCTTGTGATTGCTTAATGCGCCACTGCTCTCGCGCCTCCTTTTCTGCATCAAGACCACCAATCATGAATGCTGCCACTGCTAGACGCTCACTCTCTTCGATAGGTCTATCCAGATAACCTAATTTAGGTATGGAGTGAATCATCTTTTTACGGAAGGACTGAATTTTAGTTATCTCATTCCCATTGATGGATAAAGTTGCCAAAGAGGGGATAGACTGAAAAACTTGAATAAAATTCTCGTTCGATTCTAATCGATTATTTTGCAAATCAACAGTGCGCAATGAAGGGCACTGTGCAAGATGTGAAATACTCTCTGGACTGGTCAGTGCGTTTCGCGAGAGATTAATGCTATCTAAATTTGGCAAGCCCGATAAACCTTCCAAGTTAGTAATACGATTATTGCTCAAGTCTAATTGCACGAGCTCTTTTAGATGAGATATATTTTGAATCTTATTGATGAGGTTCTTTGACATATACAAGCAACGAAGTTCAACCAATGCATCTAACCCTTCAATAGTGTCTAATCCATTACTATCCAACCATATTGCCTTACAATTAGCATATGCCTCCAAATTTTCAATTTTCTTGAATCCACGGAAATGTAGGTATAATTTATCATTAAGTTCAGGTGTTTCATAACCACCATTTTCTACACAACTTTGACGAATCTCATCCTTAGTCATGGTCGGCATACCCATCCTACCATTTTCAGATGCAATTTTATCCAATTTCTTTCTATCTTTCTCTTTAAAGTACTTATCTAAACCTGCTAATCTGTCCATTTCGAACTGTTACTGTTGGTTAAGTGTGCAATACAGGAAACAACAAATAAGGAAAGATTTCGTTGGAAGTCGCGCGAAACCTTTTGACTATGAGAAGAAAAAGCTTCAATTTAAATTGCGTGAATGTTGGACTTATCAAACACCTCGATCAGAGACGTCTTCTCAGTTGGAAAATGGACCCACAAAGGGAACCCAACTGGGTTTTCAAAAGATTCCTGCTTGACTCTAG
>JACCDO010086667.1_pt1 | contig 21747 bp, 22 predicted proteins | sample 7446101 | NCBI WGS metagenome assembly JACCDO01 (sample SAMN15323440, study PRJNA562643) | freshwater metagenome | isolation source: river surface water | place: USA:Blue River Watershed | collected 2017-08-16
ATAAATATATTGTTAAACATACTTAAAGAGTAGATTCCAGTTTTGCGATTTGTTCCAATGACAATTTTTCCGGAAATTCTATATGAAAATGGATTATCATATTTCCTTTATGTTCGCCTCGTGTTAACCCCATTCCTGGATAGATTTTTTTATATTCTGGAGGAATGATGTTTCCTTTATTATTATTTAATGTATAACTTTTGCCATTTAAATATTTGATTTCAAATGTAAAGCCACATAATGCTTCTTTCAAGGAAATATTTTTTTCAATTATTAAATCTAAACCAGAACGAACGAAACTGGTATTGTTTTTAATTTTTACAAATACCTTTATGTCACCCTTTACAGTGTCATTGAGTACATTTCCTTTCTCTCTTAAAATTAATATTTCGTTATCATCTATGCCTTGAGGAATCGTTACGTAAATCGTTTCTTTTTCATGTGACTTTATACCATTTTCCATGACCCAACGTTCTATATCTATAGGAATGGTTGTTCCTGATAACACTTGTTCCATATCTATAGTTAAATTTTTTATAATAGGAGTTGGTTTGGACATAGCTTGTTGGAATCCTCCCATCGGGCCACCATGAAATATGTGAACTTTTGCCCCATTGGGCATTCCAGGAATTCCTCCCATACCAAATGGATTCCCTGCGGCGCCAAAAAACATATTTAATATATCATCCATATTTGTCTCCATACCTCCATTGCTATTCATTCTCATAAATGGATTGTTTTTACTTTGGTCGTATTCTTGTCTTTTTTGTTCATCTCCTAAAATCTCGTATGCTTCGTTTATTTTTCTTGACATGGCGACAGCTTCTTGACTACCATTATTTTTATCAGGATGATATTTCATCTGTAACTGCCTATAGGCCCTTTTAATTTCGTCTTTTGTTGATTTTTCGTTTACACCTAAAACATTATAAAAATTTTCAGACATTAATAATATATTATGAGATATACTTAAATAAATATTAACGTATACACTTAATGAATATTGAAGACAAATTATTTATCCATAAGTATCAACCATTATATTTTGAGGATTTTGGTGCGGATAATGAGGTAATCCAAATGCTTAAAACATTGATATTGATTGATAATATAAATATTTTGTTGATAGGTGATATTGCTTCGGGCAAAACTTCTCTCTTAAATGCCTTAATAAGAGAGTATTATATTGGTTATAATGCCAAAGAATATGAGGAGAATGTGCTGTATATCAATAGTCTTAAAGAACAGGGTATAAATTATTATAGAAATGATGTGAAAACTTTTTGTCAAACATGTTCCAATATTAAACATAAAAAGAAGATTGTAATTTTAGATGATATTGATTTAATAAATGAACAAAGTCAACAAGTATTTAGAAATTGTATTGATAAATATAGCCACAATGTTCATTTTATTTCATCATGTAGTAACATACAAAAGGTCATTGAAAGTTTACAATCGCGTTTTACAATTATAAAAATTAAGCCGTTGAAGAGAGAAAATTTTATTACATTGATAAATAAAGTAAAAATGTTGGAAAATATTGAGATTGATGATGATGCGCAGGATTTTGTGATTAACATATCAAATGGTACGGTTAAAATTATTATAAATTATTTAGAAAAGTTCAAATTATTGACTGAAAAAATAACACTTAATTTAGCGATCCAATTATGTTCCAATATAAGTTTTTTGAATTTTGAAGAATACACAAATTATATTTTACATAAAAATCTAAAGGATGCGATTCAATTAATTTATGAAATATACGATAAAGGTTATTCTGTAATGGATATTTTGGATAATTATTTTATTTTTGTCAAAAGCACAAATATACTTAGCGAAGAGCAAAAATATAAAATAATACCATGCATTTGTAAATATATTTCTATTTTTCATAATATTCACGAGGACGAAATTGAGCTATCGTTGTTTACAAATAATATTATGGATATATTAAGCGAAAAAATATAGATTCTATGGATTCTATAGATTCTATGGATTATTTTTTTGGTAAAATATTTATTCGTTTATTTTTTATTATATTATCATAATTTTCAATTATTATATTTGAATATAATAATGTCTAGTCAAATTTTTAAAAATAATATACCAAATGAAATGTTTTTTGGATTGTTAGATTCAATGTGTTTGAAAAATGAAAAACATTACACGTTAACTATTGATTCTTTTAAAAAAGGGGTTTTCAAAGACACTATTCCACAATTTATAGAATTATGTAAACCATATTATCATTTATCTAAGCACAGGTATTTGGAAAGAAAGCTCACCTATAAATCGTTTACTACTATTTTGCGACAAATTTGTAATGCCAATAAGATTACATATACATCTCAAATTAAATATGATAAGTCAACCTATAACATTGTCTATTATATATACATTTGATTCTTGGACTGTTACTTTATTTACTTACATCATTTTTGGAAATGATGTAAATATTTCGGATTCTAATATCGTCGTTTTGTTCCACTCGTCTTTTTATTTCTTTTAGTCTTTCCACCTCTTGATTTTGACACTTTTTTATCATTGAATTCTGGCTCTTCTTGTAATTCTGTATTTTCTTCCTTATTATCCTCTTCATTTTCACTTGAGCCCCAAAAACTTCCCGAACCAAACAAACTATCTTCATTATACTCCGTATCATCACCGCCTTTTTGTTCATTATCTGAAGATTTATACATAAACAATCCTAAACCTCCTACTGCCAATATTGATGTTGCTAAAAGTAATGACATAGTATCGTTCATAATTATACTATAATATCCTTAATTTAATTATAATAATTAAACACATTTCGCAACATTCTTAAATTTCTTAGTAATCTATTTCTTTTAAATTTTAACCCGTTATAACCAGAAATCTCATATGTTCGGTCGTCGTGATCCTTTAAAAACTCGTATGTGATTTCATCTGAATTGTCAGGTAGATTATCATAATTATATAACACCTCATTTACTGTATTTGTTTTACAAATAATATATCTTAAAAACACGACTAAATCTTCGGCAAATTCACAGACAAATGAATATGCGCATGATTGATGTGTTTGTGTGCGTCTACGTTGTCCTCTGATAACGTATTGATGCTCTTTCTTATCATATAAAATATAAATGGTAGTATCTATTTCTTTTAATGTTGTGTCAAATTCTTCCAATTTGAATACAAGACAGTCTGGTACAGTGTAGTCGCTCATTTGATAATTAATTTATGTTTATCTTTTTAAATTGGTTTGTATACATATTTTATGGAAAACGGGCTTCTATAAAATATAACGGGGGGTTTGTAAAATTAACGTCTCGCGTACTCAACCTTATTCATATTATCTCCAAGCATATTTGGTTTTAATCCCCATACATCTTGTAGGGGCGTTTTCCAAAATCCGACAAACTTATTTTCAATTGCCTTATTGGTTAAAGGCTCTAATGGCTCTAAAATACCTTGTTCAGATGAATTAGCTAATAAAAGGTAATTTCCTATAATTGTATCCGATTCCATTGCTTGTTTTTGCGACAATCTAGCAAACCATTCGTATTTTCTGCGATTCAATATTTCTTCTGACGGTATTAAGATTCCATATGTGCCTTGATATAAATCTAAATAGTGATTGGAAATTAAATCGTCAACAAGGATTTGCTGGTCATCAATGGTTTTTGTACCGATTTCTACACCTTCTATCATGTTGATTTTGCCGTTTTCAATACGTTGTTTACACCATTTATCATAATTTCCTAAAAATTTGGTCTCGGCCGTATAATCATGTGAAGCGGTGCGTTGAATAAAATTACACAGCTCCCTCACAGTTTCACATTCTTTAGGGGCTCCACAAAACGACAAATTTGGATAGAAATCGGAATCAATAGATGATGAATTTCTATCTACTGTTTCACAAACAAACATTTTCTCTCCTCTGATGCCTTTATTATACAAGCCAATAAGGTTTTTAAGGCATAAAAATGAAATTGGGCAGAACATTCCACCGTAAATGTATAATAATTTCATAAATCCTAACGCTCGCATGTTAGAGAGAATAGGGTCGGAAATGGTTTTCATGTTAACATTCCAACCAGGAATTAATCGTTTAAATGAATTGTCGTCTATAATACAAACGGTAAATGAATCGTCGCATTGCTTAAGAATACTTCTTACTGTTAAATATAAATAAGGTTGGTTTAAATCAAATGAACTACGTGAGCCGAAACTTAACCAATTGCGCGAATTATATTCATAAGGAACATGTATCCATAAAATAGGTTTTTTACTCTTACCTAAAGTAACGTCGTCCAATAAGTATTTTTGAATAGCTTCATATGTGTTTCCACTTTCTTCCCTCATTCGTTTGTTTTCAAATCTTTTATATAAGAACCCCAACACAATAAGAATAAAAAAGAGTATAAATAGATTTGTAAATGATTTCTTCATATTATATATTTATATTTTTATTTTATCTTTTTGTATAGTGTCTAAATTTGTTTATCCTGGTATTGCCGAAAACAACAAAATATTTGTTTCATACTTTTTATGATGAAAACCGCTGGTTTTTTACAAAACCATTTATGGCAACAAAATATTACACTACGAAAGTATGATTTATTATGTAAAAGGGGCTCTGTTGTGTCCTCTGATAAAGGTATAGATTCTAATCTTTCTTCGCGATATTCTACGTCATACTCTTCCATGGTATCTTCTTTTATTATTGTTGTTTATTTTACAATATGAATAAAAAACAATTCAATTTTCTTTTTAGTCGGTATAATTGATAAATGCGACCTTTTAACTAGTTTTACACCCTTGGTTTGAAATCAGATGGAGTAATATTATACGTGGTAATTGTACCTAGATTTTTTAGATAAACATCTTCTTTTATTTTATATTGTATTTCCATTCCAAATTTTATTTGTTGTGCAAATTCATATACATGCCTACTTATTTGTATTGTATCGGCGTCTGCGGTAGATTGTAATCTTGATGCAACATTTACCGTATTTCCAATGACACATAATCTAGGTATTTCAACACCTAATATTCCAACAATAACCTTCCCTATATGTATTCCAATTCTTAATTGTAATGGATTACCGTCTGGAGTAGTGATTTTTTTTATTTCTTTTAAAAAATCTATAGCCAGTAATATTATGCTTTTTGTATTTTCTATATTAATTACATTGCTTTTATCAACATTCATTGTATTATATATATCACCTACCACCATATAAGCGTCTCCAATTGTTTCTATTTTTTGTAAATTTTTGTATTTCACTATAATATCATCAAATTTAGTATATATTTCATTTAATAAATTATATATAACTTTTTCATCATATTTTTTTGCCAATTCGGTATATGAAACTATATCTGTAAATAATACACAAATGTATTTATACTCCTTGTATTCTTTTGATTTGGCTAAATAGGATTCTTCTAATTCAAGTGGTAATATCTTTTTTAACAATTCTAATTTCAATGGGGTTTTATCAATTGGTATATAATCAATAGATTTATTATTAAAATTTTCTATAGTGTGTTTACATTTATCAGTTAAATGATTTGTGTGTTCAAAATGTTTTATGGTTTTTTTAATTGTTGTTATTAGTGTTATAGTTTGTAAATCAATATTATTACGAATATAATATCTTTGCGTTTCATTATCAGTTATAATTAACATTGTTGTTAATTTCGCAATCATATCGCCCATTAAATAAAACATTTGAATATCAGTGGAATCTACAATATTCATATGTTCACAAACATTAATTAACGAAAATAAACACCACACAAAAATTATAAAATTTGTATATTTTTTATCCTTATAACTAAATAATTTATAAACAAAATAACCTTCACAAATGGATAAAAATATAATAATACCAGAATAATATATTGTTTTACGTAGTGAAAAGGCTAATATATGTACTATGTTACTTATTATATGAAATTCCGCGCTTATATCGCGCAAAGTTAATTTATTTAATTCACAATATACGTTTAAAATTAATGGTGTAGAGTACAACCACATTAAACTACGTCTGAACTCATATTGATAAATATTTATAGTATTATTATATAAAATAGTATCAATTGTAAATTTAATATAAATAATTGACATAGAAATTACTTTACTATTTAAGGATTTTGCAAATAACATAAGATAAATTTTGAAATATATAAAAACCAATAAAACAAAAATATTCATAGATTGAAAAACATTTGGAAATATAATTATATAGTTATTAAATAAATCATACTTATCATATAACAATGGTTTTAACATTGCGTCTATTTGATAATAAGATAAAGTATATAAAAATGTGAAAAATATGTCATTCATTATAATTATATAATTATATATTTAATATATATAATAATAATAACAATAATAATAACAATAATAATAATAATAATAATAACAACAAGAACAAGAACAAGAACAACAAGAACAAGTTATACCAAAATTTTTACTATTTGACATTCGCACGTTTTATCGCGAACCTTATTTCTTTGGGTGTTGACTTAACGCATCCATCAAATGCCTTCCACATCTTATAAAAAATTGATGTAGCTGATTAGGGTCTGAACCTGTTATCATATCATCCGGAATATATGTTCCGTTACCTTTTTTATAGCACAACAGTACAGGGATTCCATTTACCATTTTTTTAGATTTTAAAAAGGAGTAAAAATCAAATGATTGGTCTACATCTATGTCACCGCATACAACTTCTGGAGGTGAAGAGGCAAAAAACCCATGGACCGCGGTTTTGATGGTTTTACATGGTCCGCACCATTCCGCTCCTAATTTTAATACAATTAAACCCGGGTTGTGTTGGAGAAGTGTCATGAACGCGTCTCTATTGGCAATCTCGCTTATAATTTGTTTGGACATATATTACACTTGCCGAAAATAAAAACGAAACAAAATCGCATTGAAAACTCCTAAATTTACTTTTCTATAGTTACATTCTTGGCAATATTCCGGATAATTTTATCTTCTTTTTCCAAGTCGTTATTTCCAGAACCTCCCATGGATTCTACAATCAACTTGTTGTATTGATCTGAATATTTGGAATGATATTTGATACAATCGGGATGCATCTCTTTGAACTTGAGTAGTAACCGTTGGTTCTTGGATGCCACGCGTTTAATCATTTTGCGTATTTTGTTCTTCTCATCATCCTTCTCCCATTTATTTTCATCTTTAATATAAATCGTTTCTCTCTTTTTATCGGTGCAATGAACCGGACGTTGTGTCACATCTAGTTCATTCAGGTTTTTGACAATAATATTGGAAATGCCTTCCACATAACCTAATTCGCCTACCTTTTCCAAATCGCTCAACTGTAACTGAATAGATTCCACGAAATCCATGATATTCATCGCATCTTTACACGTCTCGTTTAAAAAGAATTGAAGATTAAATGCCTTATTATGTGAATTGGTGGTGTTATGACTATTATTATGTGTTCCATTTTCCAACACTTTCATCATCATATTTTTGAAATCAGTAGTTTCCTTCACTAGTTCAGCGTTTTGTTTGATAAGCATGACGATCAATTCTTTATCCGATATATCATTATAAGCTTTATTGTTTATCTCGGCGTCGGTTTCATTTGTATCTACTAATTTACCAGTATCAATTAATTTACATGTAACGGCAGAGGTTTCGTCGCATTTATTTTTGTGTTTCCATAATCCAACTCGCGATTTATATATTTTATTACAATTTTGACAGGCAAAAAAATTTTGATTCTCTTCTTTTGGGGAAAAATGTGTTAACGATGTGTTAACAACTGTTAACTTTTTGTGTTTTGATGTTAAAATATGTTTGTCATAATCTTTTTTGTTATTGGTTTTGGTTTTACAAATTTCGCAATAATAATTAGGGATTTTTGGGGAAAAATTTGTTTCCATTGTTAATATATATAGTTAACACATTTTTCCCCTAAATACTTTTTTTGAGAAATATTTTAAAATTTATCGTCACAAATTTTGAATCATTTTTTTGGTAATCAGATGCTAATTTTCAATTATGCAGCGAAAAAAGTATTTTTAGCTATAAAATATTTTCACTTTTCAAAATTGGACAAAAAAAATGTCCAATTTTCATTTTTCAAAAAAACTTTCCCGAAAAAATTTCAAAATCGTTGCTACATGTGTAGGACCTGTTTTTTAGGCGTTTTTCAGAACATCCCTTCATTATGTAGTATTTCGCCTTTAAGTGGCACATAATATATATTTCCTAAAATACTTAAAGAAGCTCATTTCCTTTATCAACCACTACATTTTTGGCAATGTTCCTGATAATCTTATCTTCTTTTTCCAAGTCATTGTTACCAGAACCGCCCATGGATTCTACTATTAATTTATTGTATTGGTCGGAATATTTGGAATGATATTTAATACAATCCGGATGTAGCTCCTTGAACTTGAGTATCAAGCGTTGGTTTTTGGACGCCACACGTTTTATCATTTTACGGATTTTATTCTTCTCATCATCTTTTTCCCATTTATTTTCATCTTTAATGTAAATCGTTTCTCTCTTTTTATCGGTGCAGTGGACAGGTCTTTGAGTAATATCTAATTCTTTCAAATTTTTCACAATAATATTAGAAATACCTTCTACATAACCCAATTCTCCCACTTTTTCCAAATCGCTCAACTGTAGTTGAATAGATTCAACAAAATCCATAATATTCATCGCATCCTTACACGTCTCGTTTAAAAAGAAGTTCAAGTTGAAAGCTTTGTTATGAGAATTAGTGTTATTTATGGTATTATTTGTAGTATTGTTGGTGCCATTTTCTATTACCTTCATCATCATATTTTGCTGTTCAAACATGACATTTTGTTGTTCCGTCATCATGCTTTTTAACTCGCTATTTTCTTTCATTAAATATTTAACCAAATCATAAATTTCTATATTTTCAATATTTATTTCTTCATTTATAGGTGTTTCCTTTGCAGCCATTTGCTGTTTTATAATATTACAAGTAATTTTATGTCTATACATACTTGACCTGTGTTTGAATTCTTTTTCACAAAATGGACATGTGGCATTTTTTTGCTCCAAATGTATAGCATTTATAGCATTTTTATGTTTCAGTGTCAAAATATGTTTCTCGTAATTACTTTTTTTAGAGCATTTGAAGTTACATTTTTTACATTCAAAATTTTCGGCATTTTTTGGCATTAAATTTGTAGCATTTAGTAGCATATATATGCTATATAAAAAAATGCCTAAATATTTTACCTGAAAAATTTTAAAAATTATCGTCACAAATTTTGAATGATTTTTTTGGTAACCAGATGCTAATTTTCAATTATGCAGTGAAAATTTAAAATTTAGCTATAAAATATTTTGACTTTTCGAAATTGGACAAAAAAAATGTCCATTTTTCATTTTTCAAAAAAACTTTCCCCAAAAATTTCAAAAATCGTTGCTACATGTGTAGGACCTGTTTTTCGCGTATTTTTCCGATCATCCCTTCATTATGTAGTATTTGTCAGTGTGTTTTGCCTTTTAAGTATTTAAAAATAATATTATTCAAAAATACTTAGAGAAAGATCCCCTAAAATTTATTTATTGTTTTCTACAAAATTTTCCAGTTCATTTATATCAATATGAGGTAAATTTACATGCGATTCCCAGAAATATCTACAATAAGCCCAGACAAAAGAGCAGTCTGTATTATACCAGCTACTATGATATTTCATGAGATTTCCATACAATTTGTCAGGTAATAATTGTAAACTTTGCTTGGGTAAAACATAACATAATTGAACCAATTCAGATACAGGTTTGGGTGTATCATTTTCTATAAACTCGGTGTCAAAATAAGGGATGTAATGAATTAGGTCACAAAATAATGGAGGATAATTGTGATTATAACACCATCTCCAATTTGGACAACCAATCGTGTAATATTTCATGGTCCATTCTAGACCTTCTAAATAATTCGTGCAAATTTGTTTTCTCCTGGTTTCATCAATATCCACATTAAATAATGTTTTATAATATCTAGCCTGCCAATTATGCTTGTATGGGTTGATGTATTTTTCCAGTGAACGCTCATACAATGGAATAGAATCAAATTGTTTAAATTTGTCTTCGGGCGTAATATTCGCCATTGGTATTTTCTCTTTACGGTCGCGCAATTTTGCCTCATTTTTAAAGAATTCTTCTTCGTTATCGGCCAAGAATTGCACTAATTTTCTAACATTCCTCCAATATATTTTTTTACCGTCAGTTAAATTGTCATTAGTTCCGCCAATAGTAGCCTTATATGCGTTCAACATTTTATCTACTCCACCCGTGCGAATATTTACAGAAGGGAAATGTGGCATAAAATCATTTCCTAGGAAAAAACATAGGAAGATGTAATCATAAATGCGGTTCTTTTGTTGTTCAGTAGTCAATTCTTCGCCATTATTCATATCAAGTGTAATAATTCGGGCTAATTCAGGAATATCCATAACATAGGATTCGTTGGGTTCTAATTCCGCGTTTATAGATTTTATAAACTGTGGTGTTTCTCTAAAAAGATATATATTCTTGGAAATTGGCAAATGATTGATAGAAAGCATAATTAAATCCGCATCTAGACCATAAATAATAGTATTTGCTTCGCCATGTTTCGCAGGATAATTTCTAATATGTTCAAATAATTTATGTTCTCCTTCGCCGCAAGCGTCACTACATGAAATTAAAATTTCAGATACGTTGTATTTTTCAGGTTTACTATAAGTATAACGAATCTTTTCGTTTAATTTTTTCATAAATAGTGTTCCCGGTGTAATTGCGGTAGTATTCCATGGGTCCGCACTAGTAGTTTTGTAAATAGAACGGGAAATGTTATTTTGATATAATGACTTATATCTACGGCTACGTTGTTGTTCTAATTTAGCCACTGGCGCAACGCCGTCAAAGGCAATATAAATAGAGTCCGTTGGTTTTAATTGATTTACGTATTCATCAATTTTTGAACAAACTGCGCGTATAATGGTATCCACGTCTGATTCTACTAGTTTAGTGAAATCTATGTTATGAACCGCATCATATATTATAGAATTACAATCCAAGTAAAGATTGTTTACTAGGATAGTATTAGATGATAATTTTTTAATTATGTTTGCGTGATTTTTAACAATGTATGAAAAATAACTAGGTATTCCCATTTCAAATATTCAACGTTATTATATATTATTGAAATGTGTTTAATATGTTAAAATATATATTATTTGGAAAAATAAATCGCATTTAGTCATTCAATGAAAAGTGTGTTTTATTCTGTGAAAATATAAATAATTATATTTATATATAGGAAAAAATGACCGAAAAAAATGGGAACGTCAAAAAGGAAATAAATAATAAAAATAGTGATGTTTTGCCCTTAATTGATAAAAAAATAGACTTTTTTAAGGATGTGATTCAAAAAACCATTATTCATGTCCAAAAAAATAAATTTTTAGATATTTTAGGCATAAGTGATGTAAGCGCGTGCATTGAACGTTTAGGTGATTTAAGTAAAAAAATACAAGAAATAGGTGATAATAAAAGTAATCCAGAAGTTATAATAAATAATTTACAATTAATCAATAACGAGCTTTCTAGTTTATTAAAAACGTATGGAACGGATAGTTTTGAAGATCTATTATTGATATGTTTTGGAAATAATAATAAAATTACTACAGAAGAACATGAAAATATTAAATTAGACTTGATAAAAAAATATTTCCATCCAACGAGTTATAAAGTAATTAATAAAAAAGAGGATAACAAAAAGAAATCAGACGATAATACAGAGGAAACTACGAATTTAACATGTTATGACGTAGCGCATTCTTATAAGCAATTTCATATGAAGGTATATGGTATAAAAATATTTGTTCATAGTTATGTCTTAAAGAAGAGTTTGATGATTTTTGGTATAATAGATGATATAGTTATTGATTTTTTAAATAACAAATATGTGGACGGAATCAAGAAAAAAATACAAGAAAATATACCACAAGAAGAAATTTTTAAACCAGAACCATTTAATAAATTTTTGTCCTCGTTAATTTTGAAGGATTATTTAATTTATGAGAAAGAGCAGGATATATATAGTAAATATGCCGGCTATATAAGCCAATTCAATAATTTAAAACAGAAGCAAATAGCACAAACTGTAAAGGAATTTATTTCAGATGATTTGTATAATAAAAGGAATACATTGATTCAACTATTAATTCGTTCCGATAATTACGAAAACCAATATTTGGCATATTTATTGTATGATTTGCTTTCAAATGATTCAAATGGAAATGTAGATACGCAAGAACAAACTATATTATTTGATAGTTTTCCGTGGTCTATAAAATATTTTTTTAAACAAGCCATGAAAAAAACAATTCAATACACCAATGAACTGTCAAATTTTGACATTAATAAAGTTCCTCTTGAGCAACAAATTTGTTTATTGAAGGCACCTGATTCGGTAAAGGAAAAGGCCATGATGAAATTAAAGGAAGTCAAGGCAAAATCAGAGGACTCCGGATCAAAGGCACGACAATATTTAGATGGTTTATTAAAAATACCATTTAATATTTACAAACGAGAGCCTATCCTCAATATGATGGAAAAAATCCGAACACAATTTAAAGAATTATATAAGAAATATAGTATTGAAAAAATATTTTCAGATATTCCAAATAAAGATAAATATACTAGTATTGAAATATTAAAATATATCAAACAAATCCAAGGAGATTCGGCGCCTGCTGATAAAAATCAACAGCTAGAAAAAACAAGCGAATTTTTAATTAGTGGCGATAAAAAGAAATTAAGTTTAAATGTTGTTATTATAAATGAGTTATTAAAAAAACACAATTTAAAAAGCAATAGAATTAAATACCATACGTTAAACAAAATCCAATTAAAGGAACAAATAGAGAATTATATCGCTTTTTGTAAAAAAGATGAGAACGCGGATTTATTAAATGACACGATTGAGGCGTTTAGCTTATATTGTAATGTAAATTCAATTTTACCAAACCCAGATATTAAAAAAGACATAACAATGATAAAAAATGACATGAACCAAATCACTACTTATATGGGGTCTGTAAAAAATACATTGGATAAGGCCGTCTATGGACATGAGAAGGCAAAGAGGCAAATAGAGAGAGTTATTGGTCAGTGGATAAATGGTGACATTGACAGTAATAGTTCACATGTTTTAGGTTTTGAAGGCAATCCGGGAATCGGTAAAACTACTTTGGCGAAAGGATTGTCTGATTGTCTAAAAGACGAACATGGTGAATCGCGACCATTTGCGTTGATTGCTCTTGGAGGGGATTCTAACGCATCAACCCTAGTAGGTCATAGTTATACATATGTTGGGTCAAATTTTGGGTCAATTGTTCAAATATTGATGGATAAAAAATGTATGAATCCAATTATATTATTTGACGAGGTAGACAAAATTAGCAAAACTGAAAACGGTAAGGAGATTACTGGAATATTAACTCATTTATTAGATTCTACACAGAATAGCAGTTTTCAAGATAAATATTTTTCAGGTATAGATTTAGATTTGTCCAAAGTATTATTTATATTATCCTATAATGACGTTGACTCAATTGACAAGATTTTGTTAGACCGTGTTCACCGAATAAAATTTGACAGTTTATCCATTGAAGACAAAATCGTTATTTGTAATAAACATTTATTACCTGAATTGTATAAAAAAAATGGGCTAGAAGAAATGATTGTATTAACAGACGAAGTATTAAAGTTTATAATTGAAGAGTATACTCTGGAACCTGGTGTTAGAAAATTGAAGGAAAAATTATTTGAGATTATTGGAGAGATCAATTTGGATATTTTAAAAAATACCGATAAAGATTATGATTTACCAGTTAAAATTACAATTGATGATGTTAAAAATAAATATTTTAAAGATAAACGTGAGATAATAGTGAGAAAAGTTCCGGAAGAAAGTTTGGTTGGTTTTGCCAACGGAATGTATGCGACTTCTTTGGGGAATGGCGGTACTTTACCAATACATGCCAAATTTTTCCCTTGTGACAAATTTTTAGACCTTAAATTAACTGGATTACAACAAGATGTTATGAAAGAAAGTATGCATGTTTCGTTGACAGTCGCATGGAATTTGACATGCGAAGAGAGAAGAAAAAAGCTAAGAAACTTGTATGACGGTGAGAATAACAAGTATGGAATTAACGTGCATCCAGGGGATGGTTCGGTTCAAAAAGATGGACCAAGCGCAGGTGGAATTATAACAGTTGTTTTGTATAGTTTGTTAAATGATGTTCCTATAAAGGCTAAAATGGCAATGACTGGTGAAATACAAATGTCTGGAGATATTACGGCTATTGGAGGTTTGAATTATAAAATTCTTGGTTCTATCAAAGCAGGAGTAAATGAATTTATTTATCCAAAAGAAAACAAGAGAGATTTTGATGAATTTTATGAGAAATATAAAAACGATCCTGTTTTAAAAGACGTCAAGTTCTATTCGGTGAGTCATGTCAGCGAAGCATTGGAACTCATGTTGGAAAAATAAAGGAACTAAATGCGGTTTTTGTTGAGAGTTGTTTTGTAAACCATATAAAAAGTAATCTGTATATATCTATATAAATGAATACCGGAACGTATTATCAACAAACAGATGAAACAATTATAAATTTTGTGCCATTTAGAAAAAATAATAATAATAATAATAATAATAATAATAATAATAAAAATAATAAATATCCACTTAATTTCACTACTCTTCGCACTATTTTTATATGTTGTATTTGTCTGGCCACGGGTTTAATCACTTATAGCACTACTCTTTCATCGCAAGTAAAATCTACTTCTTTTGATATTGATGTTGATGTTGATGTTGATGAAAAACATATCAAATATTCTGAAATGGACGAAAATACAATGATAAATTTATTTGAGAAATTCAAGACCACATATAATAAATCTTATAATTCATTAGAAGAGGAAAAAATTAGATTTGACATTTTTCGCGATTTTTTACAAATAATTGATCAGCGAAATGGTAATGATACATTGGCTGTTCATGGAATTACTAAATTTGCCGATTTATCTAACGATGAATTTAAAGAAAAAATTTTGGGTTATAAACCATTAGATGACGATACATATATAAATGCGAAAACAAAACAGGTAAATTCATATGATGGCAATTTAACATATGTGAATTGGGCCGATATATATACTACTGCCGTTAAAGATCAAGGGTATTGCGGCTCTTGCTGGGCCTTCTCGGCTACCGAGCAAATTGAATCGGATTCAATACGTTTAGGTTTATTGACCACAAGTGACGCATTATCCCCTGAACAAATTGTTCAATGTGATTCTATTGATGATGGTTGCAATGGTGGTAATACAGGGACAGCTTTTGAATATGTTCGTAGCGCAGGAGGCATTGAAACCGATGCGCAATACCCATACACGTCTTATTATGATGTTACTGGAACATGCGAATCAAACGCAGATGATTTTGTTGTAACTGTAGATGAGTATTATTCATTATCTGATGAAGAAGCTATGATATCACATATATTTTCTACAGGACCGATTGCGATTTGCTTGGATGCGTCTTCTTGGTCATCTTATGTTTCGGGAATCATTACTACCTGTGGTTATGAGGTAGATCATTGTGTTCAAGCGGTGGGAATAAATATGGCTGAAGGCTATTGGATTGTTCGCAATTCTTGGGGAACAGAATGGGGGAATGAAGGCTACATATGGCTAGAATCTGGCACCAATATGTGTAATATAGCTTATGATCCGAAATATGTAGAAGTTTCCAAAGTATAAATCAAAATTTACAAATACAAATAAAAATAATAGTAAAACAATAAAAATTTTGAATAATGAATGATAAAAATATATTATTCATTATTATTATATGGATAGCGAAAATAAAAGATCAATGACATTAGGCGGAGTTTCAAATAGCTCATTAAAAATACTTCAACCTATGAACTTGATAGTGTTTTTCTCATTTTATTCACCAATAATAGTGGCTTCAATAATAACATCCATGTCATTTGTGAAAGGACCGATTTATTTAGGCTTTTTACTTGTCTTTGTATTGGTTAGAAATGCTATTTATGCCTCCTATCCGGATCATAAATTATTTGCGAACGATGACATTTGTAAAACAGTTCAATATAGTACGAATGAATATGGAAATCCCGCATTCAGCGCATTTGTATTTGCCTTTACAATAATGTATATATCATTGCCAATGTTTAGCAATGGAGCAGTAAATTATGGTTTGTTTATTTCTTTGGTTGCCTATTTCTTGATAGATATGTTTATTAAATTATATAAAAAATGTATATTTAATAAGATTGATTTATTTTTGAATATTTTAATTGGCAGCTTATCAGCCTTTCTAATTGTATCCTTAATGTATATAGGCGGTTCTGGTAAGTATTTGTTTTTCAATGAAGTTTCTAGCAATAAAGATGTATGCTATCAACCAAAGAAGCAGACCTTTAAATGTCAGGTGTATAAAGATGGCATGTTAGTAGGTAATATTTAGTCAAAAAATTTTTATTTTTTATGTTTGTTCTTCTTTTTCTTTTTAGATTCGTTAGATGATATTTCTGGAATATCCTCTAATTTGGTCTCATTCGTAGTTTCATCCACATTTTCTATTATTTCTTCTTTTTGTTCTGCATATATTGGTTCCAGGTCGTTATTTGTTTCCAAATGTTCATTTGTTTCAATATTTTCATTTGTTTCAACATTTTCATTTGGCGTATTTTGTTCTTCCATGTGTTCACATGATTCTATAATTTCAGTACTTTCTTTTGGTTCGGCAGACACATCCGATATCGGTTCTACTGTTTCTTCCGATTTTGGTTCTTCTACCATTTCCCCATTTTGTTCCTCTATAATTTCACTGGGTTCTACAATTTCTTCTGATTTTGGTTCTACAGTTTCTTCTGATTTTGGTTCTACAGTTATCACTTTTTGATTGCTTTCAATCATATTAACGGACGGAGGTATATTTACACGCGGAATAAAAGCGTTTATAGAATTGGTAAACCAATTTTTGAAATCTTTAATCACCAATTGCCTTTGAAATGACTCAGTTAACAATTTCATATTTCCCTTGGTATGGTATTTGGAAATAAAATTATTCACCACATCCACTAATCTATATTTACTATACACACTCATATTAGAATAATTGAACAGTCTCTTGCGTTTTTTTGCGTTTACGTAATTATGAAATAAATAAAATGTGTTTTTGAAATCAGTTTTCGTTTTTAAATCCGACATTTTAATTTTTGCCAAAAAATTACTAGCATCAATTGAACAATCTGGACAAGGCAAAAATTTACAAATACGTGTAATCATTTTGAATAAATGTACCGATATATATGGATACGCTTCTTCGTTTATTTTTTCCGCTAAAGTATGAAAAAGCGTCCATACCGCAGGACCCCAAACTTCCGGTGGTGACATTTATATATCTAATATAAATATAAAAAATATAAAGATAAAACATAAAATATAATAAATGTCTAACTATAAAATTGAAGGTGGTATAAATTTTTTTGCCGAATTATATAAATCCCTAGATGTTGAAGAAAGTAAATATAAAACGGAAGAAGATACAAATAAATGTCTTATTTCAAATCAACCCTTAATTGATAAGTTTGTCCAATTGAGTTGTGGACACAAATTTAATTATATGCCTCTTTTTTTGGATATAAAAAATCATAAACAAAAATTCAATGGTTTGGAAAGTTCTTCGTACCGTTTACACCAAGATGAAATACGTTGCCCATATTGTAGAATAAAACAAAAGGGTGTTTTGCCTTATTATGAAGAATTGGGACTAGAAAAATTGCATGGAGTAAATTATATAGATCCAACTTTAAATACATTTAATACATCAGGAATGTATTATAAAAAGTGTCAGTTTATAACACCAAACCCCACTTTTGACCCTAGTGGTAACAATATCGTAGAAACAGATAAAACAAATTCAGGAAATTGTAAATTTTTGAAATGTTTTGTTATGGGTTCGCAAATTAATTATTATAATGGAATAGTTGAAGGTTTAAATTACGGGGACGAAAATTATTATTGTTGGTCACATAAAAAAATGGTAATAAAAAAATATAAGAAAGATATTGCTGACAAGAAAAAGGCGGAAATAAAGGAAGCTAAATTGAAGGAAAAGGAGGAAGCTAAGTTAGCAAAACAAAAGGCAAAGGAGGATGCAAAGGAAGAAAAACGCAAGGCAAAGGAATACGCAAAGTCACAAAAACCTCAAAAAACAAAAAAAGTGAAAGTAACCGAGGAAAATGTTGTTTTGGGACCATCTATTGTCGTGAATGATGATATTCATAATGATGATGAAAATAAATATAATATCAATAATCATGAAAATATTGGAGGCGGATGTTTGGAAATTTTGAAATCAGGACCAAATAAAGGTAACCCTTGCGGATGTAAAGTCATAACTGATAATATGTGTAAAAGACACAGTAAAATATCCAAATAAACAAGAATAAATTTATATTGTTGTCATAAATAAAATTTACAATAACAATATAAATATAAAATATAGTAAATATTCAAGATGGAAACGAAAGAACAATTAGTAAATAATATTAAAGAATGGATTAAAATGGATACTGAAATTGCCGAATTGAAAGCGCAAATAAAGGAAAGAAATAATAGGAAAAAAAATTTAACAGAAAATTTAGTAACAGTTATGAAGACTAATAAAATAGATTGTTTTGATATAAATGGCGGCGCATTAATATATAAAACAAACAAAGTTAAAAAACCCATCAACGGTAAAACATTATTGGCCGCTCTACAAAATTTTTATAAATCAGATCCCAAAATGGCGGAAGATCTTACAAAACACGTTTTAGACAGCCGCGAAGAACAAATAAAGGAAACTATTAAACGTAAAATAGACAAATAATTTTGATAATAACTTAATAATAACTTAATAATAACTTAATAATAACTTAATAATAAATTACTTGAAATAAGTTAAACAAATAGTGCTATTTATAATATTATGGAAAACGAATATACTCCAGTTGAACCTAATTATTATAATTACAAGGCTAAGGAATTGTTGGTTCGCGAATTATCTCAGGATGCGATGTGTTATGACAATATACGCATATGTGCTTATCACGTGAATAATGAAGGTAAATTCCCTTTCTTGCGTTTTTTGTTGACATCCACACTATTTAATAATACACTTACATTACCACATTTACCACTATTTAATAATTTAGATACGGACAATTTAATCAAGTATACCAATGTGTATTTATCTGGATTATTAATGATAAACGATCCTGAAAAGTTTACCGAAGAACTAGAATTTGATGGATTTTACGATTATAATAATGTATTGTATGTTTTTGTCAACATTACAAAATGCAATGTAAAAATAGACGATACTTATAAAAGTAATCATTTGTGGTTAACCATGGTGGATGAAATCGTAAATTATAAACATGTATGTAACATTAAAATAGATCCAAATGTGGTTGATTTGTTCACCTATAATGATTTTTTGTGTTTTTTATTAGACGATAACAATAATTCTTATGAGACACCAGTTACTTGTTACGTAGGAAAACCAGAGAGTAAACTAAATTTTACATTTATATTTGGTGAAACAAAAAAGGATAAAAATGAAATATTGGGTCCTTATTATTATTTTAAAGATTTCTCCTCAGCATTTAAGGATGCTATTCTTTTAAAAACTGATAATACACGGTGTGGTTTAGTGAGATTTTCCATATTTGTTGGAAACACGAAATATATTCAAAATAATAAAAGTGATCCAAATGATGAATCTGAAATTAAAATACAAAGATTCAATGATGAATCATTGGATCAAAATATGGAACGATTAACAATGCGAATATCAGACCACGACGGTAATTGGGTGCAAAATTATGATAGTGTTTATTTAGGAGAGGTAGAGTTAGATAACGGAATGTTGTTAGATAGACCTATTTTAGTTGTAAAGGAATACAAACAACAAATACCATTAAGTTATCATTTTATTGATAAAAGGACTATAAATTTGACTGTGAATGAGTATTCTATTATGTAAAATTATTATAAACATGCTTAAACACATAACGTGGTTGTTATATATTATGAAATATCTAACAGCTATTTTACAAAAACTATTCCGTAAAGAACAACCTAAACCCGTTGGTAGATGGAATATAGAATATTGTCATACAAAAATGAATAATAAAATAGATTTGTCTAATGAGGATCATTGTGGACCATGCGGGCAATACGCATTAACAAAAGTGAATTTGTCAAAAACCCACATAGATTCTAATAGTATAGAAAAGACCAGTTAAGGAAAATAAATATATCGGGTATGTTGGAGTTATGATGTTTTATCAAAATGTATAAAAATAAATTTCATCCAAAATAATCTAAAATAATAGTATAGCAATGAATCCAATTACATTATTAGGCCTTTCAATTATATTCTTTTATTGTTTAATACAAATACTTAATTTTTATGGAGTAGGACAAGACGTATACGGTGTGTATATTTTGTTTTATATATTTATAATTATTTCTATATTAATATTGCCGAATGATTACCCTAAAACTTGAATAAAATAATAATTAGATTATCATTTTATTTGTATCATTACACCGAGTAAAAAGAAAAATGAGACGCGTGCTCTTCTAAACCAAACTAATATTTGAAAATTCGTCATTCAAACCACTATTAATTTTAACCGTTAAAAATTTGTTATCCTCAATGATTTTTTTAATAATATTTACTTCAATCTTGTCTTTTAAATTATCAATAATTTCAGTCTCCATAGGTTCACGGTTATTTAAACTTACAAATAAATTAATGAAATCTAATACCAATTTTCGGTTACTTTCATTTGTTCTTTTTAATTTATTTTGTTTGTCTAATTGATTTTTAATATTTTCATTCATAACTTTAGCGCGGTTTTCATCGTTAAACCAAGGATTGCGATACTCATTTGTAGGAACCAAAATGTCGCAAATTTCTGGTTTCACAATTTTATCAAACGATGAATGGGCATTAAAATTGCTCTTAAATTGATTCACGATTTTTTCGGGAATATTTGGACTTGTTTCCATTAAACGGTCAAATTCTTCCTTGCTCATTTTTACCATTTGTCTAACATCAATTCTCTCTGTTGGGTGTTTCGCCAATTCTATTTTGATGTTGCGGTAAAATTTATCCCACGCAATACTACTAACACGGTGTGCCTCGTTTAATTGTGTAATTTTAAGGAATTGTTGGATTGTTGTAATAATTCCTGCTAAAATATTGAATCCACCGACAATCATTACAAAAAAACTTTGGTAATCAAGTGGAACACGTTCTTGCGCGAAATTTGCAGTACCTGTCAGTGTTGATATGACAATGACTGGAATGGTATACCAGGCATTCAAACTAGAATATAACGCATTTGATTTTGAATGTAACCATCTATAACACATAGCTTTATCTGCCCATTCAATGAGAATGGTTTCATGTTCTGGCGTCCATTCAATTTCATGTACCTTTTCAACTTCTAAAATATCACCATTTTCTGTTGTGTTATCTTCCATTTTATATTAACACAATAAAAATAATAACGCAATAAAATAAAATAAAATAAAAATAATAACGCAATAAAATAAAA
>JACCDO010261157.1_pt1 | contig 21744 bp, 15 predicted proteins | sample 7446101 | NCBI WGS metagenome assembly JACCDO01 (sample SAMN15323440, study PRJNA562643) | freshwater metagenome | isolation source: river surface water | place: USA:Blue River Watershed | collected 2017-08-16
CTTCTTCATAGTAGGCGCCATCTTCATAATTTTCGCCCAAATTGCTGATATCATACGCTTCTCTATCGGCATCGGCATCGGCATTTGCCTCGTCAAATGCGTTTAGTTCGGCAACATCGGCACCTTCAACGGCAACATTTGCCATCATTTGCCCCGACACTTCCTTATTGTATGTGCGTTTGTCATAAATGAAAAGACCCTTTTCTTCGCCCGCATTCCATGCGCCGATCTTGTAATTTTTCATGGCGTTTTCAACGGATCTTTCTTCGATGGACATTTTCTCGAATCGGTCGGTGATGGTCTTCTTTTCTGCCTGATTTGCCTTATATATCTTGTCTGACAATTCCTTGTAATTAATATCAATTATGGATTTGTTGTTCATATCCATCTCTATCAGAATCGTGAACAATTGGCAAATCCGTTTTTTGAAATCTTGTTGTTTTCCCATAAGAATGTTGTATTCATCGCCGATGACGTTTTCCTCTTCATCCTCGTCATCATCGGCACCAAATACTGCCTCCAACTCGATTTCCTCTGCCGTCATTGACATGTTTCGCCGCATCTGTTTGACTTTTGCCATTTCGATTTTCACATATTCTTCGTCATTGCTCTCCACAATAAGGTCGTGAAACACCGAATAATATATGTAAATATACAGCATTTGCACGGTTTCTCTATCAAACAGTAATTGTTGGTCGGCAAAAACAGGAATGTGTTCGGCAAACAAATTGAGATTTACCAACATGACTTCCATATCCATGAAAAACTTGCACACCATTTCGTCTTTTTGATACACATTGAGTTTTCCATAATAATCACTGACGTTTCGATAAATATTTCGCTCGTGGATTTCGGACAAATCCCAATGTTTCATTGAAGATGAATTAATATTTCCAATCATGCTGGTTGACGAATTTAAAAGCATCGATGGCACCTCTTTGGTAGTTGCATGCACGCAGTTCTTTATAAACTGCGACGATTTGTACATCAATTCGGCATCCGATGCGTTGCTAGTCCAAGATCCAATGTTTGTCAAAAAACTGGATATGCGTGATTTGTCGCGCGCCTTCATGGATGAAAATTCCACAATATATTTGTTGATGACGTCCAACATGAATCTGTTTGCTTTCATCAAATAACGCTTTAATGCATTTAGTGCATCCACTTTGGATGTGGACCCTTTAAGATTCGTAGACCCTTTATATAATTCCACCAATTTCATAATATGCCCCGCAAGCGGTGCTTCAATTATATTTTCGCTCGAAAGATGCTCCACCAAATCCACAAACGCATCGATTCCATAATCTGCCTTTTTCTCCTGCAAATCAACACTTACAATATTGCGATGCGCCACAGTTTGCATCAAATCTTGCAATGATTTTTGACTATGTTTGTGTCCCATTCCCTTTAATTTCTCTATCATTTGGGGCAAATCCTTGGTCTCCAAGTGCGGTTTGTCGGGATAATATGCGCGCAAATCGTCCGGCACAGGTGCGTCTGTTGTCAATTTGCAATAATGTATAAATGCCTCGTAAATCTGTTCCTCGGAGATTTTTTTCTCGACGTCGAGAATCTTCTTGCTTTCCATCGGATTAAATAAATAAGATGGTCTTGCCAATTTCTTGGCATCATTGTAAATTTCCGAATAAGATTTAACAATCTCTATAGATTTCAAAATATTGGGGTCCTTGTCAATGAAAAAATCCAACGCCTTTCTGTTGAAACTCTTCGCCTCGTCCTCGCAACAGGCGTTCTCCAAAAACACAATGGATCCCGCGCGCAATAACGCCTCCTTACCAAAAATGGCAACAATCGTATTTACATTCTCTATCACGCCATACGAATTTGCAATGATTTTTGCATAAACGGTTCCCAACATATCCTGTTGCAATTTATCGCCCTTTTTGAGTGCAAGTCCCAATTCTTCTTTGAATTCGGATGACAACGCTACCTGAGTTTGCGCGCCTTGCAACCCGATTTTCACGATTGGCGGTTGGAACTGCGTCCATTTTGAAACATCGTGTTCTTTTGGAATGGCATAGGCGTCCGGGTTCTCGTCCATATGCTGTTTCTTGCGCAAATACAGGTCGGCAACATCGGAATTGAGCATGACACGCTTAGACATCAGTTCCATCAATCGCTGTGTAATGACCTCGCGTTTTTGATTTCCAATGCTATTCCATGGTTCAACCGAACTCTTTACATTCTCTATCACACACGCCAAATATTTGATCCCCACATTGTTTTCCTCGCCTGCTTCCAAGGGATATCCGCCAAAACTGAAGATGCATCCAGGAAAAGTCTTGCGCGGCGTAAAAGATGGGATCGCAGTCTGGATCGCCACAAAAGTCACACACGCCGTAAAATACAACTTGTTTTGGTCATAATATGTCTGGTACGACACGATCTTGATATTTTTCTTTGCTGCCTTTTCCTGTTTTGCTTTGTAAATCTCGGCGCTGTCCAGATTTTTCACAAACTCGATAGAGAGCAGCATGATTCGTTCCTCAATTATGTCAAAATCCACGCCCATATATTCACACAGGGAATTTGCAATATTGTAAATATGCTGTGTGTGAATATCCTCGAAAACCTTTTTGCCCGTTTTCGTTTTGCGACCAAATACATGTGATATATCAGCATCGCCGACCGAAAGCAAACTGTCGCCCGCACTTGCCGTCATAATGTCGGCGTGCGACACCTTGAACCCCGCCTCGTTGTATTCGTCCTCGTCCACAAAATCAATCTGTTTGATCACATATCCACTGTGTTTATCCACGATGGCGTCATGGTCCTCGCTCAATTTGCCATTGTGTCTGCATACGCGGTCCAACTCGTCCTCGTAGTTATTTGACACTATATAACTGTAGGCAAGTTCATACAGGAATTTGGGGAGCAATTTGGAATTGGTGTCGACACAGTATAACCAGTGCTCGGATTCGACAACGGTGTCGGACACAATGGCGTCGCGACAAAAATGGTCGCGGAATCGCATAATGTCGGCGTGCCTTTTGGGGAAATCCGACTGCCCCAAAATGTAGTCGCGCAATTTCGTGTAAGGCGACTCCACAATGGTGTTTTCGGCAACTTGCGTGCCCATCATATAGAAGAATATGTTCTGTTGTTTTGCCGCGCTGTCTTTGATCCAACGGATCTTTTTGAGAAGATCGATGTGGTATTTGGCGCGCGCTTTCAGTTCCTCGGTCATGTCCTGTGTGGTCAAATCGATGGCAATGTCCAGGTGTCTGGCGTTTGCCAGATCCTTCTGTTTGAGTCGTTCTTGGGTGTATTTTTCGGAATCGCAGGTTTTCTTTTTATTTTCTTCGCCGGGATAACATTTGCGCGACAAATTGCAGAAGGTTTCTTCGTCCACATCCTCTCTGACCCAGGTGTTTTTGTGGCGCACATAAAACGAGGTCTTCTTGCGCGCATTTTCCTCAATCGTCACATCGATCCCCGCAATAGAGTCTTTATTTGGTGCAACAGGAACTATAGACAACATGGCATAATTGCCCTCTCGGATTTTGCGACGCCCCGCAATCAAATTTGCTGCCAATTCTTCCGCAGTATCAGCATTCGCGTCGTGTTTTTCCACAAGAACCATTTTCAAATATTCGACGAATCTTTCGGGCAACATTTTGCCTTTTTCCTCTTCATATTTCTCCATGATGGCATACGGCGTGTCATCATACTCCTTGTCGAAATACACGTCTTCGGTGTCATTGTCTTTTTGCATATCGCGCACCGATTTGTATTGTTTGGCGATAGAGCGCGTAGCACACGATTTCGTTTTTAATATGCTTGCCTCTATTGCATCGCCGTCGGACGCCAATATGCGCGACAAATCGGGTTTAAACAGGACTCCCATCATAAGAGACACAGTTGCCATGTATGCAGACCCGCCATCCACGTTCAACAAGAGATTTAATATTTCCGAACTGCCAGTTGATGCCTCGGGCGTTGCCGGATATCGCTCTTTCACCATTTTCAAAAACTCGGAATTCTCTTTAAGAACACGATAAATGGACTCCTGTATTGACCCCTCCTTCTCATATTTCTTGGATCCCATTGTGCCAAACTCGGCACCTTTTGTTGCCATGATTGCCTTGTATTTTTTCACCATCTCTTTTACAAAATAGCGAATTTCCTGATATGAACCGCCGTGTGTTATTTCGACATTTGACCGCTTGTCGCTGAGCGTTTTTGCCGAATAAGTGATGTTGTCGGGATATAATAAAAACGGTTCAAAAAAGGAAATTATGGAATAGAAACTATAGGGGTCGGAAATGCGGTCGCGCATCATGGCAATAATGGACCGCGATCGCGGAATCACATTTTTCAATATCTCATTGTATGTCATGGTGCCATCTGTTTCAAAATCCGTCACAAATTCTAAAAAACCGGGCACATCCTCTATTTTTTCATTTGCAGAAATGGTTTGCACTTCGGTTTTTCCGCGCAACAGGCGATAATAATACAACCAGTTGTGACTCTTGTTGACACGGTCCAATACACTGGTTCCGGGCAAATCAACCCGCGAAAAATCCACCACTGCGTCCGGCAACATGATTACTGATTTTGCCTGGACTCTATCGGGCAAGGTCATGGAACCCCGCAAATAGACGGTTTTGCCCGATTTCATTATGTGTTGATGCATCTTGGACAATCCCAAATTGTATTTTTGCATTACAAAACGGCGCGTCCCCACCTGATATGATTTGTTCACCTTGTTATACACGTGACTGTAATAATTGTCCAAGTTTTCGACAATGGCGTCTAAATCGGCGTGCACAGTGTGCTGTGCTTGCCCTCCATTTTGCTGCTCAAACGGCGTCATATTTTCATTCATATTTTCATAATATGCCGAATATTCCTTGTACAATCTTTTCTTGGACTTCATTTCCAATACATCAGTGATGTAGGACTTGTTTGACACATGATCAGATACGAATCCTTCCTCCACATTATACAATTTGGTCTGCTGTTTTACTACAGGTAGAATCCACCGCAAATTGCGATCCATCTTTTCCAAATGTTCGGCAAGCGGTTTGTATGCCGCATCGAAATTATTATATCCTGTCACATTTCCATTGTCGTCAAATGTGGAAAATTTCTCGCGCAATTCCTTAAATCGCCGCACAATTGTGTGAATGCGCGCCATCACGCGACTGGTCTGCTTGTGTGTGGGTATTGTCGACAAAAGTTCGTCCAACAGATCATTTAGTTGGATGTCGATGCCATAACGCTGTTCGGACCGCTTCACTTCGGTGCGCACCTCGATCTCTTCTTCCTCGCCAAATATGATTTCGTCGACATTCAAAATCAGTTCCTTCAACGTGTCATTAAAGTTGGGATCCATGCGTGGTTTGTCGGGCATGATGATGGCGATCTCACCGGTTTCGGAAACGTTCATCGAGGCAAATTCGCCAAAATCAGCAGGACCACTTTCGGATGATTCGACCATTTGTCTTAAACTTCCTTCAACCGATTTTGGCATTTCGCGAATTTCGATTTTCTCTATTGGCAAGTTTTTGGGAATGCCTCGATATTCAAAATTCAAATAAATGACCTCCATGTCCGGATAAGTCATGATCTCAATCATGTCCTCATCCACATTGGTGATTTTGCCGGTAATCACTGTAGGAATCTCGCCCCCGAAATGCACATTGATCCAGACACCTGTAGTTAATCCGTTTTGCCGGGCATATCCTTCCTCGGGCGCGCGCGACAACAGGTGAATCTGTGTGATCGTTTCTTCGGTCAATTGACCACTATCATACATCGTTAAAGTGTGTTTGAACCCGCTAGTTACATCTAAAATCTCTATTATATGGTCATCAATGTAATTTATATAAAATGTTTTTTCATGGTATTCGGCATTGGAAGGTGCAAATGTTTCTATGATGTCGCCCAATTTTAAAACTACTCCGCCCATTGTTTTTTCTGATTCATTGGAAAATATTTTTTCTTCCGATTCGTCTTCATCCCAATCCACTATTTCATGCGACATTATATACTATACTATAATAAAGTATAGCATATAATTTTACACACAATATATATTTTTGAAATCATTTAAATAAATGGAAATATGTATTATATCACAATGACCACTAACAGAATTTGCTTAAAAGATTTGGAGTCGATGCCTCCTATTGTCAAAACTGCCAAGAAGGGCAAATACACCATTCGCAATTTGCAACCCGAATATTTGCCCAATGCCAATTATAATATGCGCATTTATAGAAGTGTCATTGAGAATGAACACGGCGAAATCATCTGTATTGCCCCCGCCAAATCATTGTCTGACGACGTTTTCAAACAGGTGATTTCTACTGGTGATTATGAGTCCAACGAGATCCGCATCACGGAAATCATCGAGGGCACCATGATTAATCTGTTTTGGGATGCCGACAAATGGGAAATTGCCACTAAACGAAGTGTCGGCAGCAATTGCCATTTTTTTAGGACTAAATATTTTGCCGATTTGCCCGAACCCGAGCAAACCACTTTCAGACAGATGTTTTTTGATGGGTTAAATGGCGAGATCTCCAGCAGCAAGGAACCTCACGCCGGTTCGCTGGACGATTTTGCCAACTCTATTAATTTGGAAAAAAACAATTGCTATTCTTTTGTGGTGCAACATCCCGCGAATCATATTGTTGCAAATATTGGCGAACCTGCCGTGTATTTGGTGAGTTGCTACGAGATTTTGAAACGTGATGCGGACGACACGCAGTATAGATATGTGGATGTGCATGATATCAAACACGTGTTTGAAGGAACACGCGTGAAATTTCCCCGATTTTACAACGAAATGTGTGAACGCAATGCCACAATAGAGAATGCATTTTTGCAGGGTGAAAACAGGAAATATTTGGTTGGTCAGGAAACAAGCATAATTGACAACATCGTTGCCTGTATGCAGAATCCGCTGAATTCCTTTGCCATTCCTGGTGTGATGGTGACCCACATTCCGACTGGAATGCGCATGTCGTATCCTAATATGGCGTATGCGGAGATGAAAATGTTGCGGGGAAACAACCCGAATTTGCATTACCAATATTTGGTGTTGCGAAAGATCAATAAAGTGGATATGTTTGTGCATCATTTTCCGCAGTATCGGGCGCACTTTGCGCGATTCCGGGAGCATTTTGACACGTTTGTGAATCGCATACATCGCCTGTATTTGAATGTGCATGTGTTGAAGATATCCAAATTGGATGAGGTAGAAGACAAGCGGGACAAGTATCATATTGAGAAGTTGCATTATGAACATTATATTCCTGCGCTGAAGGAGTTCAAAAAGATGCCGACGGACACGAAACCCAAGATTACTCGCAAAATGGTTGTTCAGTATTTGGATAGTGAAAATGTGATGGCATTATAAGGAAACCTACGGTTTCCTTAAGATCCTTCCCTAAGGGGAACTACGTTCCCCTTGGACCCCTCCTTTTTTATGATCCCTCTAAGGGAACCAAGGTTCAAGGCGCCTTCGGCGCCGAGAAGTGGAGCACCGAAGGTGCTCTTCCCTTATGATCTCTCCTTTAAGGAAACCTACGGTTTCCTTAAGATCCTTCCCTAATGGTAAGGAAACCTACTACGCCTTTGTTTTAACAAAAAAACATAATTTTTTGTTAAATATTTTATGCAATTATTTTCTAGATTTTCTTGTCTTTCTAGATTTTCTTTTGCGTCCTCCATGTGAAGCATTAATATCATACTCGTCATCAGAGTCATCACTGTAATCATTGTCACCAACAACTAGTGGGGGTGGTTGATTGTTCAAAATCCAATTATTAAGTTCACAAATCATATTTATATTTGCTTGGTCTCTGACATCATCAGAATACACTTCTAATGCTGGGTGTGTATTTTCAAATAATAATCCCATTGCTCTTACTGCTTCAACATATAAGATTCGCACACGCATATTGTATTCAGCAGTTCTCCATATAACAAACAAACTTTGTGCCGTTTCAATTAAATTCTGTCGCACATTTTGAATAATCTCGTTATTGCTTACGACTCTATTCCTTTGCAATAGGCGTTCAATGCGAATCAATATATCAAAAATATCTGGAAATTGATTGACCATTTCATTCTCAAATTCGCGTATTTGTGTTGTGTTTCTTCATGCTATTGTGTTTCTTTGCGACATTATTATATAATTAATAAAGAAAATTATGGTTTAAGATGGTTGACTCGCACAGCAACCGAAGGTAGAACAACCGAAGGTTGTTCCACGTGTATTTGCCTATAGGGCAAATATTTGTTCCACATGTTCAACAAAAACATAAGTTTTTTGTTGAATGGTTTAAGACAACTATAGGTGGTCTTAAATTGTATTTGCCCATAAAACAAATATTTGTTCCACGTGTATTTGCCCATAAAGGAGGGGTCCTGGGGGTTGACTCGCACCTTCGGTGCGAGCGTCGCGTCCTTCGGACGCTTAACCTTGGTTCCCCTTATAAATCGTTAAAGATCACCGACAATTGGCACAAATTCTGAATATAAGTGGTAATATATTCCCTGTTTTTCGGGTTCTCACAAACCTCTCGCGCCGGTGTGCGCATCGAATCTATGATATCCATTATATTTTGCGAATTGCTCAGCGCCGTCAAATCCTCCGAATAATCCTTCTCAAAGAAAAAATCAATGTTCCCATCTTCTATGACATTCTTGTATTTCAAATACACGAATTTGTACCAACATTTTATCAAGATTGTCTTGTTTAACTCTATCACCGTGCGAAACGACTTATTTGCCGTCAATATCGATTTATTACCCGGCAACACTTTCAACATGTCCTCCAAAAATTCAAAAAAGTAATCATTAAATGAGCGTATTATTGTAGGACGATCAAGTTGCGATGACATTATTATATGATTAATTATTGTTATAACAATAGTTTTATATTTTTTAACACATAAATAACTTATCGGGACGGGGCAAATGGATTTGCCGGCATCTTGCCAATCCCCAATTGCGCATCTTGCGTCTTTCGCATTTGTTCATAACTCGACACAATACTGTCGTCGCCCTTGATCTTGTTGGATGTGAATTCTTCGGGCGGTGTTATGATGCTTTGGCGACCACTATAACTTGCCGACAATGAATTTAAAGCACCGCCCCCGCCTAAATTCATTCCACTTCCTCCTAAACTAAATCCCATCGGTTCTCCGTTGAAATTCGTCGCATTCATTTTGTCATTCACTATGCGCGATTCGTAATTCTGCAAGATCTCATCCCCATAAATCACTCTGTATTGCTCTTTCACCAACAGCATTGCCGGCACACTATGCACGTTCGGCGGCAATAAGACTCGCTCGCCGCTTTCCGTTATGATAAACATCTGATTCGTATTGGGGTCGCGCCCCCGCTTGTCAATGCACAAAAAATTGATTTCGTTTGTCAAATTTGCCTTCACCAAACACTGCAACACTTTTTGACTATGTTTACAATAATTACTATAATAAAAAATATTCTGCGCCATAAAATATATTACAAAACACGATATTATTGACGGCAATCTTAACTAACTAAAATAATTAGAAACAACACGCACAATAATACAAAATGACAAGCAAATCATACAGCAAATCGGATGCTATTAGTTGGACATTGCATGCGATCAAAATCATGTTGGGCGACGAGTCCATCCGCCAAGAAATCTTGATGCATTATCACCCCAATCTTCACAAAGGTAATGTGAAGAAACTGGCGAAAATCACCAAGACCGATTCCCATATTCGCACCTTCGATGCTTTTGCAGAGGTTTCGGACGAGGATGATTTTTCGACGGCGATAGAGAAAAAACAGAAAATAATACAAGATTATCTGTTTGAAATTGTGAAATTAAAGGGCATCGTGACATTCACGGCAACTAATATACAGCGGGATGCCGACGACTACGAGACGCATTTTCAGTCATACATCGTGAATAATGATGCCAAGACTGTGTGGGTAATAGACCCGGCATATGATGCTGAAGTGCTCGAAACAGATGAAAAGCAACCCCATCAAGGGATCTATTATGCCGAGATCACATACGATGTTGTGAAACCGTTCTTCGATGAATATGCCCCCGATTATGAATTTTGCTTTGTGCCTCTATCGCACCCCGCGCAAATCTCGTTTGACGACGTGTTTTGTCAATCGTGGTCGCTGATGATACTGAATTCGCAGTTATACAATGCCGCGCTCACCCCATACTCTATTCCCAAATCGCAAAAAGACAAATATGCTTTGCTCCTGAATTTCTATAAACGCATTTTCATTGATATTCCGAGTCTTTCCAGTTATTTATACAGTGAATATGAAGGCGAAATCATCGAAAATTATGGAGAAAAATCGGCACTTTTGAAGGCAGATCCGGTGAAAATATTGCTGTCCATGACAAGTGCAAACATGATTGCATAACTGGGTTATCTTCTCAAAAAATTAAGACGCGTCATTGCCTTAATCGATTTTTCAAACTTGGTTTGCAAATATAAACACAACCTGCATTCTGGGTTTTTTTTATTTTCTTCTTTGTCACAATCGTGTGTGGCGCACTCGTGTTTATATTTGTGGTATAAATACCGTTTTTCTCCAAAGAACTCATCTTCGCTCTGATAATTAAACAGCAGTTTGTGATTTTTGTGTAGTATGGTGTGCACATTTTCATAAAACATGTGTGTGTCTTCCGCGCTGTGATCTTGATAATCGATGTCACACAATCCGTGTTTTCCATAATATAATTTCAGCACTTTTAGACCGCCTTTTTGAGGTTCAATGATGATTTGGGGGTCATTTAAAAACCATTTTACATAATTTGCTAGTCCATCTACAAAATCGGAGAGTTTGCCTTGGTCATATGGAATTCCGGGTCTTGTCATGACTAATAAATCAATGTCTTCGGATTCATAAATAAAATCGGGGTGGTTTGCCATCAGTTTTAAGGCAGTTCCGCCTTTTACCAAAATATAATAATCGCCCGCGCCGATGGCGTAATTCGAATTTAACAAATATGATATTTTGCCAATCAAAAACAACATGGTGCACAAAATTGTTTTGTGTTTGCTGGACTTGATTTGAAATGATGGAAATAGAGATTTTAAGAAAACACATGAATCTTCTGTATGAATGGTGTCTCGCAGTTGTGTTAATTCGTCGATTTCATTTTCAAAGTCTGTATGCAAAAATGGGCGATTGTATGTTTTCTCTATTGCCGACATTTTTTTGGCGTCAGGAAATACATATTTTGTAACAAACATTCTGGCAACAATTTCATTGCTAGTCATTGATGCTGGTTTTGATTTTGTAGGAGGGATCAATAGAGGATATATGGGTTCTGTAACAGGAGGATTTAATACAGATTCCGTAGGAGGGTTCAATACAGATGTTATTAATGGTTCTGTTTGATTTTTCATTACAGGTTCTGTTGATGATTTTCTGGATTTCTTTTTATTTTTTCTGGGTTCTTGTTTCTTTGGGTCTTCAAAAGGAATCAATAGAGGTTCTTGTTTCTTTGGATCTTCAAAAGGAATCAATAGAGGTTCTAATACAGGTTCATCTTTTTTCATAATGGCAGCAAAACTTTTATTTAATGGTGCGGTTTTTATAGTTGTGGCAACATGTGGTGCATTTGCAATGTGTGGTGAATCGGGTCCAATAAGAGTGGTGATGCGGTCAACAAATCCTTCTAAAAAATCGCAATCCTTCTTTTTGGGATTCAACAGTTTGCAATTGGCAGTATTTTCTGCATTTATATCTAAAATAGATTGTAACATCTTCTTCTGTTTTGCATTAAATCCCTTGGATGGAATTGAAAGTTCAAGCGCGCTTATTAATTTTTCTACATCTCCTGTTTTTACACCGGTTTCCGAATATTTGGTGTTCAAAAGATTAATCATTTCTACTGTTTCCTCAAATTCTCTATCGGGGTCCTTCTTTTTTGTGGACGCAGAGTTGTTTTTTTTGGGTCCTCCACCCCTCCTTGTATTGCGCCTGCATTTTTTATTTCTGAGAGTCTTCATGCAATTATATACTGGGGGGATATTTTATAGGGAAACCGCAGGTTTCCCTATAAAATATCCCCCCAGGACCCCCAATATGGGGAAACCTACGGTTCAAGGCGCCTTCGGAATAACTGCCTCCCTTCGGGTGGCAGTTACACGTGTAGCAAATATTTGCCCGTAGGGCAAATACAAGTGGAACAACCTATGGTTGTTCTACCGTAGGTTGTTCTCCCCCTATGACCCCTTCCCTTTTATAAGGATGCCCATAACTCCTTCTTGTGGCAGTTTTTTAATAAAAAACTTATTTTTTGTTAAAAAGTGCATTTGTCTTATCCCTTTTTGGCGTTAGCGAAGCAACGCTAATCGGAGCCGAGGGCGATTGCGCCCTCGTGTCGCCCTCGTTACACAATCATATCAACCACAATTGGATAATGGTCCGAGTTGTATGTATCACACGACTCTGTATATGGATGCGGCATAAACACTTTCACCACTTTGTCCAACAGGTTCGGTGTCATTAGCACATGATCGATCATCGACATCTCGTTTATGCTAGATTTGCAATCCCCATTGGGATCCCACCAATCCGTGTATCGCTCATTTTGCGCCACTTTTTGTGCCGCAGTTTCCAAAGTATATGCCCCCGCATAATCCCCAGCAGCACCTTTCAAAATGTTCAACACATTGGATGTCGGCACATCATTGTTCGAGTCCATGACTACGCCATCATAATCATTCAAGTCGCCCATCAAAATAATGCCAACCTTTTCGGGCGAAGACCCCAGCAATTCCACAATCAACGCCTGTAATACAGATGCTTGTGCTTCGCGCGACGCGCATCGCGACGGTTCTGTTGGAATTGCCAGCAAATGCGCGCCAATCAAATACACTGTAAGATCACCCATTATATAACGTGTGTAATAATGTTTCGAAACGCTCGATGACCCCGTGCCCGAATAATTGCAGTGCGACCCAACCACAGGATATGTGTGGGTTGCCGATGTCCGCTGCAAATCTGCTGCCGGCGTCCATTTTGTCATGAGTCCCACGTTTTGACCGGTCGAGGTGTCCGTGCCAAACAGCAAATAGGGTTGATAGGCGTTGCCCAGCAGTCCATTCAATTGCCCCAGTTCATAACATCCCTCCACTTCACACAGGTTAATGATGTCGGGGTCATAATTCTTTATTACGTCTGCCACATATTCCATGTGTGTTGTCGCCTCTTGCAAGTTTTGCCAACTGCAACTGGACCCGGGGCATCCGTTGTAGGTTTTTAAGAAAAACCACTCTACATTATACTGCATCAAACGCAAGGGGGTTCCTACAGGTATATTGTTGTTACTTGTACTAATACTAGGACATTGTGTGTCGTTGCTGTTAGCGCGTGCCATGTAAAACAGTGTGCAAATTAATAGTAATGCTGAAAACATCAAAAATAACTATATATTAAGGAAACCTACGGTTTCCTTATGATCCCTCCTTCGAGGGCGGAATCGCCCTCGGCTCCGATTAGCGTCGCTAAGGGCACCTTCGGTGCCCTACTCATAACCACCTTCGGTGGTTATTTGTCGCCGACGCATATAAATAGATTATTCTATAGTTTCCTCTGCCTTAAAGGAGGGGTCCAAGGGGATAGCACCTACGGTGCTACACTACTCAATGCCACGCAGTGGCATCTTGGAACCTTGGTTCCCCTTAGGGAAGGATCATAAGGGAGAGCACCTTTGGTGCTCCACTTCTAGGCGCCTTTGGCGCCTTGGAACCTACGGTTTCCTTATTGCATAATCCAGCATTTCCGGTTTATATTGCATTTGGTGCAAATGTTTAATGCTCTCCACATCACCATCATTCACCATTTCCATTACAGGATATTTGAGAGTGCGCATCATCTCTATTTCCGTGTGTAATTCGCTCACTTGTTTTTCCACGGCATCATGCAACACCTGTTTGTCGCCACTCTTGTTGTATTCCTCCATCATTTTGCGCACATCATGCAACAATTTGTAGATCTCCTGTGTTTTTTTCTTTATTAAGCGCTCGCGCACCGGGTCGCGCACCACATTTTCCTCGTATTCCTTGTAAGTATTATACATCGCCTCGTCGCCTTGATACATCTCTAAATCCTGTTTGAACTGTTTTGCCGATTGCGCCTCGGTCATATAATTAAACAAGGTGTCCATTTTCATCCTTATTATGTTCGCCCGCTTCTCCTGCATATCTTCGTGCGTAATCTGCATCAAATCCCGCACATTGGCGTAAAATCCAACAGGCACCTTCATCTTCAATTCGCATTTAGGCGTGGCAGCACATTCCGCGTGCAAAACGTCGTCTTTGCGCCAAAACTCGGTCCCACCAGTCTTGCCGCAATTTACGCACTTTTTGGGAATAGCGCGCACCAATTTTTTTTTATTTTTAGTGGAAACGGGCATGGCAACAATGCTGCGCAGTTCTTTTGTCCTCATCGCCTCGTATTTGCTTTTGAGGGCATAATATTCGTGGATGGTGTGTTCCTGCGCGTCTGCAGCAGTGGCGCGCTTGGTTGTGCATTTTTCGACATATTCGATTTCGACATGAGGATCGTGTTTGAAAACAAATCCCGATTTATCTGCCTGACACACATTGACTATTTTGCGCAGACTGGGGTTTCCAACACAACTGATCTTTTTGAGTTCGGTCGCATTTCCTAAATCAAGAAAAAACAGATTGGGATTGTTATTGATTTCCAGCGTTTTCAGTGTTGCCGGCAAATTGGTTAATTCCGAGATCTGATTACCACTCAAATACAATTCTTCTAAACTGACAAAATTGCTCGCATCAAAACGGGTAAGTTTGTTGCCTTCGCAACTGAGGATTTTCAGTTGGCGGACCCCGTCTTGCGGCAAATTGTCGACGGCATTATTATCAATATTCAATACATGGGTTGACTTGGGAATATTAAGAAGATGCGTGATTTCGCCGCGCTCGCACGTAATGATGGTTGGCGCGCGCCCTTCCATATCAAATACTTCCAAATCGATGGGACCGCCTGCACTGGGCAATAAATATTCTTTTGCTTTAACTGGCATACCATTTATGTATGAATCTATTTTGGGTTGGTCCATTGTCTATATTATACTATTTTATGAATTTTCATTGATGACTAACATAATAGTCCATGTCGACAAAAGGCAACTTTGTAATGTCAGAGGCGTTTTTGTTTTCCTTGTATCCATGTATTTTTGACAAGACAATTGCTTGGTCGCGCATCATTTTTTCGTGTTTTTCTGCTGGCGTCGGTTTTGATTTGTAACGGTAATAGAGAAATCCGCCAAATACTATGAAAAACACGAGACCTATTGCCAAATTTAGAATAAATGAATACGTCTTCATCTTGTATTCATGGGTTTTTTTGAGGGCATCCGATAGAAAATATTTAACACTAGGTTCTACTAAACTAGGTTGGTTTTCCATTATATTATATAAAAATTTCTATTAACTTTCTTGTGTCCGCAAAGCAAAAAATAGTATATATTTCAATTCTATAGATGCAATACGTAGAAGAAGAGGAGGACGGATTTACAGATGATGGTAGCGATGATGGTAGCGATGAAGGTTTTACAGATGATGGAAGCGAAGAAGGTTTTACAGATGATGGCAGTGAAGAAGGTTTTACAGATGATGGAAGCGAAGAAGGATTCACAGATGACGACGAAGAAGAAGGGTTCTTCAGCAGTCTGTTTGAAGGATTTAAATCAAAAAAACCAAATAAGGCAGCAAGAGCAAAAGCAAGAGCAAAGGCGCGAGACAAACGGATAAAAAAACGAAATAGAGAAGTGCGAAAAAGAGAAGCAAAACGGTGGAAAAAGAGAGGCAGAGAAATGAAAAAAGGATTGAAAAAAGTAGACAAAGCGCTGGGAATAAGCAAAACATACAAAAAACACGTAGACCCAGCAATGAAAAAGGCGCTGACCCGCGCACAAATGCAGGCGAAAATTGCTAAACAACAAATGGAAGAAAACAATATTGCTCTAGGCAATGCTCAAAAACACATGGCAGAAATGAAATCGTCAATTATGAAACAAGTGCCCGAAGCAGATGCCAAGGAATTCAAAAAATTGCCTTCGCCCAACAAATCGTCCAGTTTTGTTTTTCTCGGTTTTGCCATTATTGCAACAATGATCGTGTTTGCCCTGTATTACATGAAATATAGCGCCGGATATGTTGCCGATATTATTGCGGGCAATCCCGCGCCGAAATCCTTATTTATAAGTGCCATAATTGCGGCAATCATTTTGATGGTCATAATATTCCTTTTGGTGGTATTTAAGGGCGCCATCATGAAAACAGATATGAATAAGAAAATGGTGCTCAGCATAGCATCAACTGTATTGACCATTGGAGTGCCGGTGCTAGCAATTACCTTGATGACCATCGAGAATTTGCCTCTGATGATGCGCACATTTGAAAACACGTTTGGGTTTTCGTGGATTAATGGCAAACCACTGAGAGAATTGTCACAGAGATTGTTTGGAGGCAATGGAAATTACAATGACTATAGCATCATCACAACGCAACTGTTTGAAGAGAATTACAAATATTATTTGACGTGTATGAAAAAGGATGCACCAATAGATCCAAATATCAATTTGAACCGTTTCAAAAATGTGTTTATTGATAATTCTTATTTTGATGAAAATGGTAAAATCAAAATGAGAATGCCGGATAAAAATAAACCCGATGGCAAAGTGCAGGACCTGTATGATCTGTTGTCCATGGTGGTTCGCAAAAGACATATTTCAGTTGCCACGTGGGTTTCTTTAGGAACCATTGTGACAATGTATGCTAGTTACCTCGAGGGCGGAATCGCCCTCGGCACCTATTAGCGTCGCTAAGGGCACCTTCGGTGCCCTACGCTGACGCACATAAATGAATTATAATAAAATATTACCAAACAAAAAGGGAGGGTTCCCTTTAAAGGAGGGGTCCAAGGGGAACGTAGTTCCCCTTAGGGAAGGATCATAAGGAAACCGTAGGTTTCCTTAGCAGTAGTTAGCACTATCCACCGAATCCCATTTGATTCCATGTGTTTTTGCCCACGCCTTTTTGGCGCATGTGGGGTTTGGCGTTTTAACATCAGTATTCCATTTGTTGTCGGCAAAGTTCAGATAGTCTGTTTTGTCTTTAACATATCCAACACTGGTTAGATTTCCCATGTATGCATCTAGTTTGGCATCTCCACGATTAAATTGATTGGTACCATCTGAATTGACGCCAGGTCTTTTGCATAAAATATCCGCGCCATCTTTTTCCGATGTCCAGTTATCCGGGCACGTTGTGGTAATTACAGGATACTTGGTTCCCTTCTTTGCATTACTCATATTCCATCCCAAAAATGCAAGCAATATTATTAAAACAAGTGTTGCCACACCCAAAACAATTAAATAAAAACTGTCCATTTAGTATTATTTGTATAGTAAATCATGTGAAAATAATATGCCTCTATTGTATTATCATGCCTAAAAGTCTTGAATCAAAGGATGCATATAACACAAAAATATTGGATTTAGCAAGATACAATGGACGAGTTAATCTTATGGAAATGCCCGATCCCAATGTCCAATTTGCCATGGCAGAACGCGTTGCTGTAAAAAACAAGGCAACCGAATATCGCGCACCCCTCATGGGACAATGGGAAGAAACGCCTCTATCGCGCGCCTATTTTTCTGCCGAAAACGTTCAAATCATACAAAATGGTATTCGCGCCGGTGTCTACAAAATGTCGAAAAACCAGTTCACTGTTTTACCACAAAATGTAGATACCATTAAAATCATTATGCGGAGCATTTATTTGCAATATGCTGAACATATGCCGACCGAGATTGCAAAACAGGTGGCAACTATGAACCAATTGGTGTTGAATTATTCGGTGCCATATGTGTTTAATGAGGCAACTGCCTATATCAAATATATGGAGGATGTGAGCACACTTGCCACGCCGTTTGATTTGCCGACGAAGATTGATCGGGACTACAAAAATTTGGAGTCGAAGCGCGAATTTCTTTAAGGAAAACCTACGGTTTTCCTTGGACCTTTCCCTTTTAAGGGAACTACGTTCCCTTAAGATCCCTCCTTTAAGGGGAACGTAGTTCCCCTTGGACCCCTCCTTTTGTTTTGGCAATATTTTATTATTCCTTTTTGAAATAATAAAAAAACAGAAATGAAAATATCCTTTAAAGGGAATCTAAGGTTAAGCGCCGAATGAATATTCGCCCAAAGGGCGAGACAACCATTTGGATCCATCCCTTTAAGGGAATTATATATATCTTTTAGTCCATAGTTAGCAATCTGCACATATTCTGCGCCTCAACATTATTCGCATTTGCACAAAACAAATTCGCAATGATTTCATCATCTCTGAACCGCGCCGTATATTCCTGTTGAATATTATTCCGACCTATGCGTCCCAGCGCCTGTATTGTCTTCTGTTGCGTCATATTTTTCAAATCCTTCCCCAAAAACCCATGACAAAACTGGTAATTAGTTCCATAAATGTAATCCGACGACGCAATAATAATAAACAACTTCTTGTTGTGCGCAAGTCGTTTAATGATCTCCACATAGAAACTGTTGGCAGTTTCACTAAACACACCTATGCCCAACAAAAGCAACATCTTCATGCCATCTTTTATGTCCAAATTCATTATTTCGCGCACCGTTTCCGGATCAATGCTCGGCGCAAATGCGTTTTTCACTTGTTTGTTCGGATCCCGCGAAACCCATATTTCCTGGTGAAGAGTCGTGTTTGGAATAAAACATGCTTCCAAATTAATAGTTTTCATCTGCGATTTCAACGCCTCTATCGATTCGTCGATTTTTTTTGCTTTCGGCGAAGACAATTCCGCGTTTGACATCTTCTTATCCTTCTTCATTTCTTCGCCCAACACATCCTCCAATTCCAAATTAAACTTATTAATCTGTTTTAGCAAATTGTTGTTGTGCTCTATCTTACAGGTGATATCATCAAATATTTCCTGTGGAATGTGCGACTGCTGAATGTAGAAATTGCCTATCTTATCCACGTCTTCTGCCAAATAAATGGTCGGTCCATCCGTCAAGGTGTGCGCGTCCACCGTAGTAAGCAATATGTTGCCATGCATTGCCGATGTTTCTCTGGCAAGTTCCAGCGTGGTTTTCTCTCTGCCACGCGAATGCGACACACTTGTGGTTCGTGCAAATACAGTGCTTGTGCTGGCACTTGCGCTTGCACCACTACCATCCACACTCACCGATTTTTTAATGTGCACACTATTCCACTTGGCAAGCGAATCCACCATTGCATTGTGTATGAACGACCATCGCGCCTCGTCAATCTGTTTCAACAGTGCAATGTAGTACAACTTGATGCTGTTCATCTTGATTTTTTGTATGGAATTGTCGAAATATGCTTCCGCACTATAGTCTTCGTGAATGTCTCCTGCCCGCGTCAAATAGTCAATAAAGCGAACCACTTCGCCCAAATCAAAATATCGCAACAATGTCCTGTTTTGGTCGCAATATTCCGCACACTCGATCATCTTCCGGTAATCCTTGTGCAATATGTGTGGGCAACTGCAATACCCCATCTTGTTTAGAATCGTGATCGACTTCTTGCAATCATAACTGTTTATTTCCGTCACCACAACATTGTCAAATCTCGCGCGGAAATCGTCTATTACAGGTTGCAATTCGCCCGTCGTGGGCAACGTTGCCGATGACAACACCATATTGGGTATCTTATTTTCTGCCCAATTCCTGTGTGTGATCTCGTGCAACTCGTTTGTCTCATCCGTGTCGTCCATACCAATGGTGGGTTCGTCCCAATAAGTCACCATGGTGTGCGCCTTGTTAAACGACAACATGTAGTGCATCGCGGTCAAATACGACTTTGCATCGCATATCATGATTTCCACTTTGTTGCCCACGCTGTTGTCCACTTTGCCGATTCCGCCCGACTTCTTATCAATCTTGTATGACAACGCCGAATGAAAATGCAGGCGCACATCGGCAGCAGTATCACACCCGAACGCAAATGCCACGCATTTTTGAACGGATATTGCCGACTTGGCAAGCGCTATGCCAACGTGCCGCGCCGCACACACAAATATCACTTTGTAGTCATTCGATATGCCGATCGGCGACAAAGTCTTGCCCGTTCCCGTGGGCGCAATATACAGGATCAAATTCGACTGGTTGTGCAACCTGGGATTGTAGGATTTTTTCAAGGTGGAAAACAGGCGTTTTTGGTGGTCATACAGGGAAATGTCACCGTATTTGTAGATGTGCGGGTTTTTCTCTATGAAATCCTGCGAGTTGGAAATGATGCTCGATAACTTGGTTTGCTCATTTACATATGACGTTGCCATATCCACGAACTCCATCAGATGGCAGTTCACGTTTTCCACACTTATGTTGCGCAACTGGACAATGGTGTAAAGATAAAACGAATAGCGGGGTTTGCCCTGCACAAATAGTTTCAACATTTCCTTTGTGAAATCCAGAAAGGCGTATTCTATGATTGTGCTTCGATTTTCGCCTATTTTCGACTCCATGTTATCTAGGCGGATTATATCGGATTTTTTCAGTTTTTTGAGGGATTCTTCTTTTACTGAATATTTGGCAATCTGGGGAGGAATGCCGGCAATTGTTTGTATTTCGGATACACTGCGTTTGAAGAATTTAGAATAAAGGAAATTTTCTATAATGGATGATTTCTCTATTTTGATGCGGTTCAATAGAGAAGTGTTGTCGTTTTGGCGAATATTGACATTGTCATATCCGGCAATAATCAGTTTGAGAATGTTTTGTTCATCCTCGGATACGGGTTCCTCGACCGAATTCCATTCGGCGCGAGATAATTTAGTTTGAGTAGTAAAGTCCATTATAAGTGTTTTTATTTGTATTATCTTTCAGACTGAATTCTTTTTGTGGAATCAATTTTCTGCACATATGCTATAAAATGGACACAATTCGTGATATAAATAATACTATAGACAATGAATTGATTAATAATGAAACATTCGGTAATCTATATGAGACAATAATTGAAACAAAAGCATTTCTTATTCGTTTGGATAATCCTAGAGCAACAGATGAATATTGCAGAACTATAATATCAAATCAATTAAGAAACCGAGGATATACTATTAACGCAACCAACCCTGCTGATATTAGTTTTAATACACGATTGCTATGTGATATTAAACAATTCAACGAAGCAATGTTGACTACAATTATAACTATGAATAGAGATAGACCAGATCAAATTGCTGCTGCTCAAGAATTATTGACGCGACTCAGATTTTATGATGAAGTTTGTGGTGTAAGGAGATCCAGACCTTCTGCTTCTAATTTGCCTCCTAGACCGCCATATTCTTCAAATGGTGGTAAGAAAAGAAAAACAGGTAAGAAATCCAGATAAACTGGCAAAAAACAAAGGAAATCTAGGAAACACTAATTTTCTGCACTTATGCTATACAATGAATGAATCTGAAATTAATCGCAAAGGTAATATAGACTTTGAATTGTCAGACCATGAAACATTAGGCAATATGTATGCAGCATTGATTGAAGCACGAGCATTTATTATTAGGACAGATGATAGAAGAATTACAGATGAAGACGCATTAAACATTGCTAGACATGGTTTAACTCGCATAAATATGCGTAGTGGTATGCCTTATCGTGCATTTAAAGGCATAGCAAAAATGTTAAGAGAAAAAGGATA
>JACCDO012434184.1_pt1 | contig 21739 bp, 11 predicted proteins | sample 7446101 | NCBI WGS metagenome assembly JACCDO01 (sample SAMN15323440, study PRJNA562643) | freshwater metagenome | isolation source: river surface water | place: USA:Blue River Watershed | collected 2017-08-16
ATATAACCTTGATTATCTGCAGTTTTTCTTATTACTAATCCATCAGAACTAGTAAATCCACTATTAGTATCTGTGAATTGTAATCTTACTTCTCCTGAATTTTGATTATTTAAATGTAATATTGATTGGGGATTAATTGTTCCTATACCAACTAATCCACTTGCATTAATAGTAACACGATCTGTATTATTGGTGCCCAAATTTAAAGATGCATTTTCTTGATTCGTAATATAACCTTGATTATCCATAGTTTTTCTTATTACTAATCCATCAGAACTACTAAACCCACTGTTAAAGTCAGTGAATTGTAATCTTACTTCTCCTCCACTCACTGATTGATTATTTAAATGTAATATTGATTGAGGATTAATTGTTCCTATACCAACTAATCCACTTGCATTAATGGTTACTCGATCAGCATTATTGGTACCTAAATTTAAAGATGCATTTTCTTGATTAGTGATGTAACCTTGATTAGCAGTTGTTTTTTTTATTACTAATCCATCAGAACTAGTAAATCCACTATTAAAATCAGTGAATTGTAGTCTTACTTCACCGCCTGCAGAACTTAAATTATTTAAATGTAATTCAGATTGAGGATTATTTGTGCCAATACCAACTAATCCATTATTTGCAATAACCATTTTTGTTGTTGCAGGTGTTCCAGTTGTTAAATTAATTGATCCTGTTGCAGTTGAATAAGAAGATGCTAAAATTGTTCCATTTACATCTAATGTATTTCTTGCAGAATTTGTTCCAATTCCCACAAGTCCATTTACTAATAATGATGAAGAACTTTCAACAAAAGTTAAATTAGCTGATTGTTTAACAACTGGAGTTCCTTGAAGTGTTCCACCATACATTAATTGTTGATCTGTTAGCGATGTTATTCCAGTTCCTCCATGTGCAACCTTAAGAACACCAGTATTAATATTAGTTGCATTTTTACCAGTAGTATTTATAAAATCAGAATCAATTCGTAAATTATCAACATAAATTTTTTTACAAACAATACCATTTAAAACTGATAAATCAATATCTGTTGCATTATCAACAGTGGGAACAATGGCATTAGTTGTTCCAATTCCTACTTTACCTGATGTATAATAAATAGTAGTAGGAGTTATTGTAGAATTAGACCAATGACTTGTAACATAAGCAACTCCATCTGATCTAAAAATAGTTCCATTTACACTAAGATTACCTCTTAAAATGGTATTTCCAATTAAATCTAATTGTCGTGTAGGATTATTAGTTCCAATTCCTATAAATCCATTTGAATTCATAACAAAAGCATTTAAATTACAACTTGTCCCAATTATAATATTTGCATTTGAAAAATTATTATTAATAATCAAATTTTGTTTATTATCTTTCATAATTAATATTCCATTATTACTAGCTGTTCCAGTAAATTGATCAGTTAATTGAATTATAATATTTGAATTTGAATTAGCATTTAAATGTAATGTTGATCGAGTATTTGTAATATTAATACCAATATTTGATGTAGAAATAAGTATATTTGAATTAATAATTAAAGGTAAAATATTACTATTATTAGAATTTGTTCCAATAATAGTAATATTTGTATCTTTAATTCCTATTTGAAATCTAGATGAATTACTAGTATCAGTAAAACTAAATAATCTATTATTACTACTATTATTTAATAATTGTATACCAATACCTTCATAATCATATTTATTATCACTTTTAACAGGATCATTAAAACCTTTACCAGATATCTTATAACCCATTGAAAGATTACATGATGTATTATCAGTATGAGTATTAATAATAGAATCATTAATAAATAATAGCGAAGACATATATTAACTATTCTTATTATTATTATTATAATAATAAATTATTGAAAAAACAAACTAATATGATTGCAATTCTTTTTTATATTTCAATAAATATAATTTATATATATCATCCATAAATTTATTATTATTATCAAGTCTTAATGCTGAATAATAATAATAAGGTTTTTGGTTATAAATAAATTTACCTTCATCATTATAATGATTAAGAAGTCTATTAAATGATTTTATATTTCCTTTTTCTTGAATTAATGCTGATGAAAAATTATTATAATCATAATTATAAAACCATTCAAAATGTTCTTTTAATAATTGTTTATCCTCCTCTGTTTTAATAATTTTAAATTTATTATTTTTATTATAACAATCTAATAATAGATTATTTCTATATTCCTTTATTAAATTAATTATTATTTCATCGGATAATTGATTTTTATTATTATCATGATCATTCAACTGAATATATTCATTTACATCATTAATAATTTTTTTCATATTTAAATAATTATTTAACATAAGATTATTAGTTGAATTATTTATAATTATTGATATATCTATTTCATTATTATTTTTATTCATTTGTAATGGTTTAAAGATATATATAATATAATTATTAAATGTCTTTTTATAATAATTTAAAACACATTTTCTTTTTAATAATGATCATTACTAATGTTAACTCATTTAATATTTATAATCCTTATATTAATAGTAGATCATTATCATTATTATCATCAACTAGAAATTCAAAAATTGCATTAAAAATGAGTTTATTAAATAGAACTGAATTTCAGAATTTATGTCTTAGCTATTTATCATTTAATTTTTTATATACAATTGTTAATGAAAATGATAAAAAAAATATTTATAATCATAATAATGAACAAAATCAAATAAAAATTTTTAATAAAACAGCAGAGTCAGTTTGTTTTATATCAACTGAATATTCAAATCTTGCGTCTAATCTTAAAATGGATATTGAAAATTTACCTAAAGGAGTGGGCACTGGTTTTATTTGGGATAATGAAGGTCATATCGTTACCAATTTTCATGTTATCAATAAAGTTAATAATGCTCTTGTTATTTTTAATAATAAGACCTATAATGCGAAAATTACTGGTATTGAACCTGAAAAAGATATTGCAGTTCTTAAAATAGATATCAATAAAACTGATAAAAATCCTCTTCCTATTACAATTGGTAATATTAATGATGTTTTAATTGGTCAATATTCATATGCAATTGGTAATCCATTTGGACAAGATCATACATTTACAATGGGAATTATTTCAGGTAAAAATAGAGAAATTACTTCACCTACAGGAAGAAAAATCAAAGGTATTATCCAAACAGATACTGCAATTAATCCTGGTAATTCAGGTGGTCCACTTTTGAATTCCAAAGGTGAAATAATTGGTATGAATACTGCTTCATTTGGTGAAGGTGTTTCTTCTGGTGTAGGATTTGCAATTCCTATTAATATAATTTCAGATGTTGCAAATCAAATTATTAAATATGGAGGGGTTCAAAAAGCAATTATTGGTATTTCTTATTTGGAAAGATTACCAACTTCTTTTGAATGTAAAAAACTAGGAATTTCTGAAATTAAAAAGGGAGTTGTTATATTAAATGTTCCATCTAATTCTACAACAGGTCTTATTGGTATTAAAAAGATTAATGATAATCAAATTAAATTAGGAGACATAATCTTAGCAATTGATGATTATGAAATTAATGATCCTCAAGATTTATCATTAATTTTAGAAAAATATAAACCAAATGATAAAATTAAATTAAAAATTATTAGAGATGATAAGGAATTGATTAAAGAAATTACTTTGACTACATATAAAACTAAAACTTATACTAATATGGAAATTGATATTCCTATTAAAAATATTGCACCTCAAATAACACCGCGTATGCAATTTTAATTATTTTTATTATCAATTATTATTAATCATTATAAATAATAATTATTATCATAATTTAAATTAGAGAAATGAAGGCAAATAAGGAGGCAAATAAAAGGGGAGAATGTATTAGAAAAGCAATTAATATAAGTACTCAAAAAGATTTTTTTAAATTTGATAAAAAAAGTTTTAATGCCACAAAAATTATTGATAATTATCATATTACTTCACCAAAATTATATGAATTAATGAAAACAATTGAAGATCTTGATAAAACAGATCTTAAAAATTATGGAAAGAAATTTAAACATATCATTTATTCAGATGTTCGTAGTTCATTAGCTGGTATTAAATTAGTTGCATCTATTTTTAAAGCACATGGAATGTCAAATATATATGATCAAAAATTTAAAATAAATATTCCTCGAGATTCTAGTGATAATTTTGCTTTATTAACAGGTCTTACATTATATGATAAACCATTTCCAGTTAAATTAAAAAAGGAAATTATTAGAGTTTTTAATGAGAGACCTGCTAATGTTTATGGTGAAAATGTTCGTTTTTTATTAATAGATTCTGCATATAAAGAAGGAATCGATGTTTATGATGTTAAATATGTTCATTTAGTTGATGATTTATTAACTCCTTCAGATGAAAAACAAGCAATAGGCAGAGGAACTCGCCAATGTGGTCAGAAAGGTCTCGAATTTCATCCAGAATTAGGATGGCCTCTTTATGTCTTTAAATATAAATTATTAATTGATGAAAGTAAATATGGAGAAAAAGATGCTTTTACCTTATTCATGAAAGAAAGTAATATGGATTTAAAGAAACTTTATTTTGCAGCGGATTTAGAAGGGATCTGTCGATTTGGTGCGGTTGATTATGAAATAAATAAGGCAATTCATGAATTTGGAAATGAAGAAGATGATGACCTTGATAAAAAAGATATTTTTGTTAAATATCAAAATTTTGAAGATTTTAAGGTAAAAATTAAAGATATGTATGAATCATTAGATAAACAGCAAAATGGTGATTTTAAATTAGTGAAAAAAGCAAAGGAATTTTATAATTATGGAGGTGTAAATTATATTAAAAAAACCAAAGGTATTTTTAAGAAAACAAACAAACATATTAATCTTAATAAAGTTAAAGGTCTAGATATTATTCTTGATAAACCTCTTAAATTTATTGAAATGAGAAAATATATTCGCAAATACTTTAAACATCTTAAATGGTCTAAAATAGATTTTAAAAGTGATTGTGATAAACCAAAAGATAAAACTAAAAATAGTAGATTATTAACATTGAATAATAGTCAAGAATTTATCAGTAATTTCTTTAATTCTAAAAGTTGTTATAAAGGGATGTTATTATGGCATTCAGTAGGTACTGGAAAGACATGTACAGCTGTTGCAACTGCTTCAAATTCATTTGAAGAAGATGATTATACTATTTTATGGGTAACAAGACATTCATTAAAATCTGATATTTGGAAAAATATTTTTGAATTTGTTTGTTCTAAAACCATTAAAAATAAAATTCAAGAAGGAATGGATATTCCTGAAACTAATGTTAAAGCACCATTGAAATATTTAGATAATAAATGGATTGAACCAATTAGTTATAAACAATTTACTAATCTTATTAAAAAGAAAAATAAACTTTATGATGAATTAAAAAGCAGAAATGGTAAAGAAGATCCATTTAGAAAAACTCTTATAATTATTGATGAAGCTCATAAATTATTTGATGAAAATGTGCAACATACCGAAAAACCTGATATAAATGCTCTTAAAAAGGCAATTCAACATTCTTATAAATATTCACAAGAAGATAGTTGTAAGTTATTATTAATGACTGCAACTCCTTATACTGGTGATGCTATGCAATTATTTAAATTATTGAATTTACTAAGAGAGGATGATTTCTTTGATGAGGATTTTGATGATTTTAAAGAAAAATATTTAGATCCTGAAACTTATAAATTCAAAAAAGATACGAATAAGGATTTTTTGGATAAAATCAGTGGTTATATTTCTTATTTAAATCGTGAGAAAGATGTTAGACAATTTGCATATCCAGTTATTTATGAAAAGAAGGTAGGTATAACAACTATTGATAATTTATCACCATCAATTCTTTCATTTTATAAATTATTTTTAGAAGATATTAGTGATTTACTTGAAGTTGATTATGTAAAAGGTAAAGAAATTATTGGAAATATTAAAGAACTCATTAAAAAACCAAAGAAGACTTATGATGTTATTACTCAAGAACAAGCATTTGATTTATGTTATGGCAAAAAAGGAAAATCATCTGGTATAATTGATAATTATGATTTAATGAAAGAATTTGTGAAGGACAAAGAAAAAGAATTAAAATTACTTGAGGCAAAAGGAAAAGCATTTAATAAAGAACTTGAAAAAGTTAAAAAACTTAAACAAAAACAAAGAGAAAAAGAAGCTAAATTAAAACAAAAGGAACTTGAAAAAGAAGCGAAGAAATTAGCAAAGAAAACTGGAAAATTATAATCACAATTATAAATAAAAATGGCAAATATATTTACAACCAGTAATATTAGTTTTGCAGATATTCAAAAAGAATTTAATCCAACTGGTGCAAATAAAGTTCCTCGCGATCCTATAAGTATTGGTGATTTTTATAGTGATGCACCTTCAAAATTTGCTCCAGGAATACCTGGAATTCCTATTCGTGGAAATCCAATATCAGTATCTCAATTTATAGGTAAAAAAAAAGCAGAAGAATCAGATTGGTTTTATACAACACCAGGAACTTATACATGGACTTGTCCACCTGGAATATTATCAGTTAATATTGTTTGTATTGGTGGCGGTGGAAAAAATGGATTTAGTGGCGGTGGTGGTGGTGGTTTGGGATGGGCAAATAATATTTCTGTTACACCTGGTACAAATTATACAGTTGTAGTAGGTGGACCTAGTGGAATAAGTTATTTTAATAGTACTTCTATTGTTTATGGTGGTGGAGGTGGTAGTGCAGATACTGGTGGGATAGAATCAGTGAGTTTTATTGGTTATTATAATGGTGGCTATAATTATAATTATAATCCTAATGGTCAACCTGGTGGAGGTTATGGTGGTTCAGGTAGTTCATTTGGCGGTGGCAATGGTGCATATGGTACTACAGGCACAGGAATTTCATATGGCGGTAGTGTATCTCAAAATTATCAAGGGGTTGGAGGAAATGCAGGAAGATATGATGGTAATGGTACAGGTGCTGGTGCTACTGGAACTGGATTATTAGGTCTTCCTGATTCTGGTTCCAAATATGGGGCTGGAGGTAATGGTAGACATGCATATGGTCAAAATGGAGCTATTAGAATTATATATAGTTTTTCAGGCAGAAATTTTCCAAATAATGCCACAACATTAGGAACTAAGGTTTATTATAACTTAACAACTTAATAAATAAGGATAAATTAATAAATAAAGATAAATTAAAATGATTTTATGGAATGATTTAGGTAATACTGATATAGTTCTTTATAGAGCACCTGTAATTCATGATGAATATAAATTATTTTTAAGTAAAACAAATTCAATCAAAGATCATATTATTAATAAAGTAATTGGAAATAAAAAAAAAGATCTTTATTTAACTATTAATAAATATCCATATGATACAGAAGAACATGTGCTTCATTTAATTATATGGGACCTTTCAAATAATAATTATAATAATAATAATGAACAAAAATTAAAATATCAATTATTTGCTGAAAAGTTTTTTAATCCTAATTATTTTGATATAATAGTTAGAATTAATAAGGTTGAACATAGATCGATACCAGATCTTAAACATTGTCATTTATTCCTTCGCTTAAAAGATCAATTATAATCATTATTTTTTTTGATTATTAAATAAGCATTTAAAAAAACTTATATATATAATTACAAAGTAGACAATATTATGGAAAATAATCAAATATATATTGAAAATATAGGTATTGGATTATTAAATGTTTCTAATCTATATAATCTAGATTTGAAATTAAATGAATATTTAGTTGTTGGTCAGAGAAATAATTTTGAACCCCTCAATTCAATCGATAATGAATATAATTTAATTGTCAACAATAATGGTGTTGGTGTCAATACCACTAGAAGAGAACTGTTAAATACCAATGCTGGTTTACTAGTAAATAATAATATTGTTTGCAAAGGTAAAATTATTGCAGAAACAATTGAATTTCAAAATTTTACACTTGATAATAATATTACTAGTACTGATCTCGCTGAATTAATTAAAAAAGTTAATTCAAATCTTTTTTTATATCCTGGTTTTAATTATAATAGTAGTTTATATAAAACTGTTTTTTCCCCATCTTATTTATCAATTGGTAATTTTGCATCAACATTTTTAAATGCACATCCATTGAAAATAAGTGATAGTCCAAATGGGTCTGCTTCCAATATACATTTTGCCATTTATAATGGTGCAAATAATGAATTTGAACAATCAAAATTTACATGCGGTATGCTTGGATTTAATCCAAAAACTCCTGCTAATATTTGTACTACTACTGGTATGTCACTTGAATTTCATATATCAAAACAGTCTACTAAATTAGATGAACTTTATTTAAATGGCACAGGTTTACCTTTGTATACAAATGATAGTAATTATCCCCAATTATCTATTGATTACAATGGTACTGTTAATGTAAATAAAAATCTTTGTGATTTAACATTAAATTATAATAATAATGAATATACTCCTAAGTTATTTGTAAATGGAACGCATTATGCTACAAGTATTTTTATGTATGATAGATTTTCAAAATCAAATCTTCATTTAAGTGATATTTATATACATAAATCAGATTTAACATTAAGACCAAATCAACTGTATGGTGGTGATTTTACAAAAGCAGAATTTAATTTTACTTCAAATTTGAATATTGGAAAACAAGGTGATTCATTTTTATTAACAGTAAATGATTCTGCTTTGATTAAAAATACACTTACTACTGAAAATCTTAGAGCTGGTAGAACAAGTATTGATGGTATTGCTGAATTTAATCGCACAACTTATTTTAATAATACAACTGTTTTTAGTGACGATATTTCAATTAATAAAAGTCTTAATATAGGAAATGATTTATTTATAGGTGGTCATAGAATTAATACTTGTAATCTTGATTTTGCATTAAATGGTCTTAATTATGACAATCAATCGAATTTAAATATAAGTGGTCGCCTTGGAACTGGAATATTAGCAATTGATAATTATGATCATCAGTTTAATATAATTAAACGAAAATCTGATCGATTTGAAATTTATATGAATGATATGTCTGAGTTAACTACTGATAGTTCTAAGGTTTTCATTGGACATACTAATCTTAAAAATTTAAATGGAAATTATGATAATAGTCTTGTATTTCTAACTCAAAAGAATATTAGATGGCATAACTTCTATTTCTATCCAGGGAAGGAAAGAGAAGGACTTAGAGGTTTTAGAACAATTTCACCTACACTCGCAATTATGGAAAATAATAGAATTGGAATAAATACAAATCTTCCATCAAGAAATTTAGATATTATTGGTGATACAATTGCGAATGATTATTATATTCGCAAAAATAATCAAGAATATAAAATTAATCAAATTTATTTAAATCAAAGTCAATCATCAATATTAAAAGTCAATAGTCTTGATATAAATTTAGTAGATAATCAAACTTATAAAAACAAAAAAACATTTAATATAACTGGTGGAATTAATTCATATAATGGTTATTTTGAAGGAGAATCTAAATTAGCAACATTTATTAATTATGATTCATTTAATATTGCTTCAATCAATTCAAATATAGGAATTGGTGTTATTAGAACTGATAATATTTATCCAATTCCATTACAAATTAGAAATAATAATACAACATTAAATAATAATTCAATTATTCGTCTTTATCGTGGTATTAGAGGTGGTGGTTTTAATAATGATTCATTATATACCGGAATTGATTTTTGTGATTTTGATATGCCTTTACCTCTTCAAAATAGAAATTATTATAAATGGTTTATTTATAAAAATCATAGAAATAGTGATATTCTTCCAGGTGTTTTTCAAATTGGTTATACAAATAATACAGTTGCACCAACTCACAGTTGTATGAATTTTTATTATGATGATATTTACAATAAATATTTTATAGATATTAATAATTCTCGTGTTGATTATAATTATGATCGAAATACAGCTGTTTCAATTAAAGGAAATGTAGATATTCATGGTAATTTAAATTTAGTGGGTGAAAATTCAACTTATAATATTAATGGTGTTATTATTGGTAGTTTTTCAAATCCAGTTATTCCTAAATTATCATCGACATCATCATCCTATTATAATTATCAAGCAGATAATAATAATGATGTTAGTATTGTTGCTAATAAAATAGGACTTCTTCCAAATAAAACAATTGTTTTTGGTTATAATAAAGATGATTGGATTTATCAAAAAGTAAATAGTATTCAAACTACTACAAATGAAGATAATGCTTTAAGTTTATTTTATAATAATAAAGATTATATTAATGATAATTTTCCTCCTATTATTTCAAAATTTTATAATAAATCTTTCAAGAATTATAATTCAAGACCTGATATAGCAATTATTCAACAAGGTATTATTTATGATAATACTAGTGCTGGTACTATTACAAATAAAGTTGATCTTAAATTAAAAGGTTATAGTGATACAACTATATATGAAATTACACCAAATGATACAACACCATTTATAACATTTATTAATAACAATAATAAAAATCAGGTAAATATTGGAAATAAAGTTTTTTATACAAATAATTCAATTATTTATCCTACAACTGCTGTCCATATTAATGATGATTTTGAATATCTTCTTCGTTTAACAAATGTAACAAAAACAGTTAAAGTTGCTCTTGCTAATGATACCAATATTTGGACTATTAGTGCTGATAATAAATTAGATGTTGAATTTAATAGTAATAGTCTTATAAATATCACTAGTAATGGTTCAATGATCTTTAATAATTATAAATTCATTGATAATAAAAATTATATTCAAGAAAGTACAATAAATCTCAATAGTATTGCAAATAAAAGCACATTAGAATGTACAAATTTCTATTATAATGATTATAAAAACACAAATGAAATAATTGATGGTCGTAATGGTTTTATTCAAACTCATTACAGTAATATTCAAACATCACAAATAAATAGTTATTTTGATAGTTATGATGATTATTATGATACATCAATTTCAAGATTTGTATATTCAATTAATGATAGTAATTTACCTCTAATAGATACAAATAATAATCCATTGATCAATTATATAATTGTAAATTCAAATAAAACTGTTGATAAAACTTTCAATTTAAATTTCAAATTAAATCCTAAAAATCAAAATCTTGATTTTAAATATCTTGATAATACACCTGTTAATGAAACTGATAAAATTATAAGACTTATTCCAAGTCTTTATAGTTATGATACAAACATTAATGCATTTATTAAAACAAGTAATAATTATGAAGTTGATTATGGTATTGAAGATTTCAATTTAAGATTAAATTATATTATTCCTAAAACATCAAATTTAGATGATTTAAGTATTAATAGCAGAATAGTTGATTATAGTAAAACATCAAATTACTTAAATAGTAATTTTTATAATTTAAATCTTCAAACATTTTTAAATGTTAAAAATAATAATAATTTTGCCAATTATTCCATTAAAACTCTCAGTAATAATTTTGAAGTAATTAATAATTCAAGTAATCATATGCTTTCAACTGTAAATAAGATTTATTATTATCCATATGTTGATGTTCCAATGGATGAAATTGAAATTAATCTTATTTATAGATATAATTTGAGAAATGATATTAATATACCAGCCAATTTTTATAATAATAATTATTCTAATTTAACTTCTATTTTATCTATTGAAAATAGCAATGCAATAATTAATAATAGTAATACCTATTTAACAACAGATATTATTGGAACTGCTTCAGGTTTCCCAATTAATATTCATCCAAAAGAAATAGTTTGTTCTAATTTATCATCTGATATTACTAATAAATTATATCCAATTGAAATTAATAATATACCACTTTTAAATATTACATTATCAATAACTAAAAATAATTATTTTGATTATTATGTATTTGATCCCCTTTATTCTGATATTCCATTTCCAATCATGATTAATAATTATAAACCCCATTTAACCCTCAAAAATTATATTAATTCGCGATATACTGCACCTCATAAAATTTATAGTTATGATGATAAATATGAAATTCATCACGCAAATTCTCGATTATTATCAATTGATAGCAATGGTAATATTAATACAAATGGTTCAATGACAGTTAAAGATGTTTATTTATCTGGTGATATTTATAATACAGCTGGTAATAAATTTACATCTCTTTATGAAAATCTGGCAGGTAGCAATTTCATATTAAATAAGACTAATATTTTAATGAATGGATCTAATTTATTCTTAAATTCTTCACCATTAAATAAAGGTGGTATTATTATAAATAGAGGTGATATTTATAGTAGTAATAATTTATTTGAAATTAATAATTATGCGGATAATGATAATTTTATAACATTAAAATCTGTTTCAGATTCAACTATTATAAACTTCTTTGGTATCAATAATTTTTATAAATTTGGTGCAAGTAATGGTAATTTTGGTATATGGAAAACAAATAATTCAACTATTTTATCATCTCAATATGTTAATAATAATTTTGATAATTTTAGTAATGTTATTAATTTTGATTATTCATCAGGTATTAATAATTATCCGATTATTAATCTTAATGGTGCTATCAAATCATCAAGTAATTTAAGTATTAATGATATGGATATATATCATGATAATAGTCTTAATTATAAGGTTCGTGTTCATGGAAATATGAAAGTAGATGGTGCTGTTATGTCATCATCCGATATTAGAATTAAAAGTGAAATTAGAAAAATCGATAGTGCTTTAGATAAAATTTGTCGCTTAAATGGTATTACTTATGATAATAATACTAATGGAGGTAAAAGAGAAACAGGTTTAATTGCTCAAGAAGTTAAAGAGGTTTTACCTGAAGCTGTATTTGAAGATGAAAAAGGTTATCTTAATATTGCTTATGGTAATTTAATGGGAATAGTTATAGAAGCAATTAAAGAAATAAAACTTTTGATTAAATAGATATAAATCAAGATTATTAATAATGGAACTTTTAGCAATGATTGTTGTTATTTTCATTGTTTTAATAATCATTTATTTTATAAATGGAAATATTGAATGTTTTCAAAATACAGATCCTATTAATGAAGTAGCAAATATTAAAGGATATTATGAAATATTAAGATATGAACCTAATACTAATTCACAATTACTTTTGAGAAAGAAAATTAAAGATTCAATAACTCAAATTGAAAAAAGTTTAAATGATAATTATGATAAATATAAGTTAAATAATCTTTATTATAATGAAATGGTTCCTTTATTAGATAAGGGTTTTTCAAAGGAAAATGCTAATAAATTTGAAGAATTAATGAATAATCTTACTTTTCTTATTAATTATTCATTAAATCCAACTCGTTATAATACCTCGCAGAATATTAATGATATTAAAGATAATTTTAAAAAATTAAATACTATTTATTCTGATGTCTATATTACAAAAAGTTATTCTTATCAATTAGTTGCAAATCAAATAGATTTATTAACTAAGAAAATTTATGATGGATTACTTAAAATTACAACTCATGAAGATTTAAATACTTCAGGTATTATACTTATTTTAAATACATCTCTCAAAAGAGCGTATGAAGTAAATGATATAACTGAAATTAATAGTTTAATGACATCATTTAATGAAAAACTTAAAACTCTAGGTTATAATCCAATTGATCAACCAAAAAAGGAAAAGATAGTTATTAATTCAGTAAAAGCTCTTGAAACAAATGTTCCTGCATCAGTTATTGATTCAACTACAACCATTTCTGTAAAAAAAGAAAAATCAATTATAAGTAATATTCAAGGTGATTTTAATAGAATTTATAATGCTTTTGATACAATTAATGATTTATATAAAAAAAATAAAAATTTAGATCAAATAGATAAATTAAATCAAATCATTTATAAATCTATTGATAATATAATTTCATATAATAAAAATGATGTAGGTTATAATGCAAATATACTAAGTATTAAAACTGTTATAATTGCACCTATTTTAGAAAAAGAACTTAGAAATAGTTATTTAAATGATAATATAAATGAAATTATTAGAATTAAAAATAAGTTTTATGATGGAATTGTTGAAATAAAGAATGTTATTATTAATTATTATTCCAAAACAAAGAAAGATGATTCAAGAGAACTTTGTTTGCGAGATATAATTGATGCTATTTTAAATAATAATTATCCGATTGAAGTAAAAAAACTCAATGGATGTAAAAATTCAATATTTTTATCAAGCAATGATATAACAATTCATCCTAAAATGGCAATTTCACGCGATAGAGGGAAAAGTTGGGGCTCAGCAACTGATTATATGGAATATAAAAAAACAGGTAAAACTAATGATCCCTATTTATATACATATAAATTAGCAACTTCAAGTAATGGTAAAACATGGTCATTTTTGTAATTTATTTAAAGTAGCTAGATTCATATTGATACCTAATTTTCTCATAATTGCCACATATAATGTTTGAGCATGTTTACTATTAAAATCACATTTTCCATTTTCAAGATCATTAAGTTCTGTTATTTTAAACATGAATTGTTTAGCAACATCACTTCTAGATAAATTTTTAGCTTGTCTTGCATTTATTAAATCAGTTAATAACTGAGTTTTGAATGGTTGAAATTTAGGAGGGTCTTCATCAATATTATCTTTTGGTTGTGAAGAAGTAGTTAAAGGTTTTTGCTGAACTTTCTTTTTTTTATTTCCAATAACGAAATCACGAGTATCATTAAAATCAGCCATCTTACCTTATTTTTATAAATAAAAATCATTTTTTATTTGGCAAATTGCTAAAAGTATATAAGCATAACTACCCAATTAATAATTAAAAATAATGACCCTCAATACTTCTTCAAAGACTGCTCAAGTTGTTTCAAAATTTAATGATGCTGTTAATAACGAGACCGAATATTCATATAAGGATCTTGCGAAAGTTCTAGAAGGCGTTTATAAAGAGGTTTATGTAACTCGTAAGAGAACCTCATCTTCAACTGGTGAAAAGAAACCACCAAGTGCTTATAATCTCTTTATCAAATCAGAGATTGAAAAGATTAAGGGTGAGAAACTATCAGGCGTGGATCCAAAGGATTATATGAAAATCGCTGCGCAAAGATGGAAGGAAAACAAGGATAAGCAATAAGGTTGATTTATTTTTTCATTTTAAAAATAATTATTTTTAATAATAGACATAGCAAAGATGGTTCTTTTGCAATTAAGAACAGATAGTACCACAAATACTACTCTTGCTAAATTTGACAGTCTTTATGATAATGCCTATATTCAATTTTCAAATGTAAATAGTAATATTTATTTATCAGGTATTACTGGTAGTTCTTTTAAAATATATAATCCAAATAATATAACAGATGATGGATTATCATATAGTAGTAATCAATTAACTGTTAAAGCACACAATACTCAAATTATAAAATATAATAGTATATATTCAACATTTCCAAATGATTTTACAGCATTAAATACTTATCAATTTAATGAGTTTAATGTTGCAAATCCATTTAGTTTTGCTAATTGTTTTGATATGAATTTATCTACATTTTGGAGATCTGATGCAATTTATTCTACAACATTTGATGGTTATGTTAATACTACTAATATTGCTAATTTTGATCCTTATAATTTTCAAAATTCAGGAAGTAGAGGTTATTGGGTTAAAATTAAATTTCCATATCAAGTTATTCCAATTGGTGTATATTTTAGTTCCCTTATTGGTGCCAATACCCCCTCTTTTTTTGATGTATTTGTTTCAAATGATGATATTACTTGGACAAGAATTCTTGTTGTCAATTCATCATCATCTGGAAATGAATTTTTCTTTCGACAAAATACCACTCTTTATTTATATGTAGCAATTGTAATTACCAGAATTAATTTTAATCCAACTATTAATGATATATTACAATCATTCAGTGTTAGTGAAGTTAAGATTTATACCATGCCAATTTTACATTTAGATAATAATGTTAAAATTACAAATAATAATATCATTAATTTAAATACAATTAGTACAAGTCGTATTGTTTTAAATAATTCAATTATTACATCTGCAAATGATTTGAGTAGTTATATTATTGCTCAAGCAGTACAACAAATGAATGATTTATATAATATTTATTGGAAAAATAATGGAACCACAGGATTTTTAAATAGTAATATAGTCAATAAAATTGCTATTAATAGTAATTTTGCAAATTCAACTCTTGATATTTACGGTGATATTGGATTTAGACAACGATCTTTATATACATCATTTTCAATTACAAATAGAGGTGGTGTTTTTGATATACCTTCATCGTATGTATATATAGGTAAAATTATTTTTACTAATAATACAATTAACTATTTTAAATTATCATTAGTTCTTTTTGAACTCAATAAATATTATTTTCAAACTATTAATATTAATGCTTATTCTGCTTTTTCTTCAAATTTAAATATTTATTGGGATACTGTTTATGATAATACTTATGTTAGTCAACGAGTTGTAAATATTAATTATAAAATTGATACTTCAGTTATTAATAAAACTTCTATTTTATTTTATTGCAAATATAATCCGATTTTAAATATTACAACTGCTGTAGCTCCATCTGATGAAATCACTGATTATATTAATAATACTACTTATATTGATCTTGTTAATACTTCATCTATGAATAATGTTGAATTTGTTGTAAGAAATTCAACAAATAACACTAATAATACTGATTCTGATTTATATTCAAATGCTTATCTTATTTCTTCAACATCATTAAATAAAAATAGTAATTTTGTTATTGATATAAATGCTAATAAAATCATAACTAATGAATTTACAGCAAATAAAATAAAATTAAATAATAGTTCATTTATTACCTCCAATTTCCTTATTTTAGATGGTAATATGAATATTATTGATAGTGGTATTTCATCAAATAGTCTTTCTATTATTTCAAAATTGCCAGAAATTTCCAATAAAATTATTGGTACTAATAATAATGGTATTTTATCTTATTTAGATGTATCTTCATTATTATTGAGTAATCTGAGTTATAATACTAATCTTAATAATCAAATTCTAATTTCAAGTAATAATTATTATGAAGGTTTTACTATAAATAAAAATAATCTTTCCAATTTAAATGATATTAATAGTATTCCTAATTCATTTGTAATTATTGATGCCAATAATAAATTTACTACAACAACAAGTCTTTCTATTTCAAATATAACTAATCTTTTCAATCTTTTTAATTTTTCCACAAATAATAATTATGTTAATGTTGCATCAAATCTATCTATGAATAATCTTATTGTTGGTAGTAATCTTACTGTTGGTAGTAATCTTACTATTGGTAGTAATCTTACTGTTGGTAGTGATATTAGCATTGGAAATACACATATAATTACAAGTAATTATAAATTTAATAGAATTGCAGTGAATAATCGTGAAATTGCAGATGATATATTTAAATTAGTTGCTAGAGTTCCTGATTATAATACGACTGTTACAAATAAACTTAAGGATTACATTAGTCCTGAGGATGAATTACTTTTACCAGCTACTCAACCAATTACATATACAGTTAATTTTAATAATTATACATCCATTAATTTGGGTATAAATCGTTTTGATAGTAATGCTAATAGTAATAGACAACCTTATAATATATTCGATAAATCTCTAGATAATTTTTGGCAATCTCAACCAAATTTTCTTAATTATAATACTACTTCTTATGGTGCTATTAAAACTTTAAATAATGATCCTTTACTAACTACTTCTTGTGGCGCATATATCATATTTAATTTTGGTTATGATTTTGTTCTAAATTATTATGTTATTTATACAAATTATCCAAATTTAGAAAATTCTATAAGAGATTTTAAAATTTTTGCTTATAATAATAAAAATCAGGGATGGGATTTAATTGATGAGAAAACAGGTGTTATTATGAATAATAATCTAATTCCAAATATTTTTACATTAAATAAACCTAATTTTACCATTTATTCAAAATATGCTCTTTGTATTATCAATACACATAATCAAAGTACCACTAATTACTCGAGAGTAAATATTAATGGAATTAATTTTTTTGGTTATCCTATTAATTCAAATTTTTTGGCATCTTCTAATTTAGTTACTTATAATAATGAAAATAACCCTGTTTTGATGGGAAATAATAATGTTGGTGTTAAAAATATTGATCCCTGTTGTCCATTAAGTATAGGAAATGATATCCCTTATAATCCTCAAAATTCAATGATTAATATTAATCATTTAACACCTTTAATGAATAATAATGAAATACCTATTATGACTTTAACTCGTCATTCTTTAGATTCAAATGTTATAGGTGTTAAAGCAACCCATTATTTAAACAGTTGGAATAATAGTAATACAAATTATTCTATTAAATTAACTCATTCAAATATCACAAATGAAAAGGTTATATTTTCCATGAATAGTAGTGGTAATATTGGAATAGGTGGTTATCCTAATTCTGATTTAATTAATGATAATAGTTTAAGTCTTTATGATAATAATTCAAAATTTGTTAATATTTGTTCACCAAATATTACATCAAGTTATTCATTATTACTTCCACCTAATCAAGGAGTTAGTAATAATAGTCTTTTTGTTACAGAAGTTAGAAACAATAATAATGTGATTTTAGGATTTGATGATCCTTTAAATCAAATATTAAAAAGACCGATTGTAAATTTTAATTCAATTGGATTAAATAGCAATAATGCTGTCATAAGTATTCAAACTAGTAATGATACATGTAATTATTCATTATTTATGCCACCTAGACTAGGTTCTAATAATATGACTTTTGTAATTGATAAAATTACGAATGATAGTAATATTTATTTTAAATTTGGAAATCCAGTTTCAAATTTAATTTCAACATCATTTATCAAAATTGGTGATGAAACAATGACAACTAGAGATGAATGTAATATGACTGTGCAAATAGCAGGTAGATGTTTAATTGGTTATAGTAATTTTACCGTTAGTAATATAAGTAGTAATTATTTTAGCAATAATGCTCTTGTGGTAGTTGGTAGTATGTATGTTACTAATGATGTAGCACAGGATTCTGATATTGCATATAAATATAATATTCGTCCAATTGAAGACCCTTTAGGTAAAATAAATAAAATTAATGGTTATACATTTAATCGAAATGATACAGATGATAATAATCGTTATTCTGGTTTAATTGCTCAAGAAGTTCTTAAAGTTATGCCAGAAGTTATCACAGTAAAACCTGATGGTAAATATAGAATTATTTATACAAATCTTGCAGGATTATTTGTAGAAACAATAAAAAAACTTGATAAAAAGACTGATTATATTAATTTAAAATTAAATTGTTTTATTTCTATTGTAATTGGCTTTGGTTTTGTTTATTTATATTCAAAAAAAAGATAATTATTTACAATAACGCATTATATCACTTGATTCTAAGTCATTTTGTTGATTTCTTATGATATGTAATGCTAACATAAGATTTTTATAATATTCCTTCTTTATTTTTATTATTTCATCATCTTCTGGTAATAATGCAATTAGTTCTGCACTTAAATTATATAATTTATTTTCAATTAATCTAATTTCATTTTTATAATCCATTGTTATTTATAATTATTTATATTTATAATTATTTATATTTATAATTATTAAATATGAGTGATATTTCCAAATATAAACAAACATCTATTGGTAAAGCATTAATTTCAAAATTAAAAAAAGTAAGAATGAAAATAAATGAAGATAATGATATTTATATTAGTAAACTTCATAAAGATATTTGTGATAATTTTAATAAATATAATGAATTATTAAGTTTGAGTAATAAAAAGGAAGAAGTTATCAGATTTAAATATAAAGATGATAATGTTGATGATATTTATTCATTTTATGATGATTTTTCAAATAATAAAAAACCATCATTTTTTGATAAAAATTATTCATATAAATCAATTTATCTTACCCAAAATAAAAAATTTATAAATATAATAAATAAGAATATTGATCCAGATAATATTAAAGATTTTCTACAAGAACAATCTCATTATATTCAATCTTTAACTTTAAGAGAATTATATAATTTGAAATGTTATACAATTGAAGAAACTTTACTTATATTGGAAATATGGACAAGAAATAGAAAAAATGGAAAAGCTAATACAATACAAACAATTGATCATTTACAAGAATTACCTATTTTTCCATTTTTTTATCAATTAAGAGATTATTTTAAAGATCATACAGAAAGTGATGATGATTTCTTAGATTATATTAAATATAATTATTCTAGTTTTTCTGTTGATGTATTTGATATAGTTATTGATGCTTATATAGATGAAATTAATAATATAATTTTAAATGCTCCTAAAACCAAAAAGGAATTATATGTATATAAAATTGATATGGATATGTATAAAAATGCAACTTCTTCGTCATCTTATCGTATAACTGATGAAATAGTAACTACACATCTTTTTCCAGAAACTTTAATTAAGAAATATTATCCAAAAAGAAGTGTTTTATATAAAATTAAAATTGATGTAAATCTTCCAGTTCTTTTCATTGACGGTATTGATTTAAATAAGGGTAATAAAGAAAATATTATGAAGGTATTATTACCATTAAATTCTAAGATTTTTATAGATACCACATCAACTAAAATTAAATATTTTGATGATAAAAATATTTTATGTTATGATAGTTCAAGTAAAGATGTTAAACCTGTAAAGATAACAACTTTAATGTTTTTTGATGTAGATAACACTAAAAACTCAAAAGAAAAGATTTTAAATTCTAAATTAAATTCCATCAGAAGAAAATTGGAAAATGATAAAGATGAATATGAAGAATTTTATTTAGATGAAGAACATAAATCAATGTGTAATTATTATAACTTATATCAGGAATTAATTAAAAAAGTTAAGGTTGAGCTTAAAATGGTTCCATTTACTATTGCTACTGATAATATTAATGATAGAAATCAAGTGTCAATTTTATCAACCCTTAATGAAAATGATAAAATTACATTTACTGATAATGTTCTCGAATATCCAATTGAATATAATGAATATAATCATAAATTTATTAATAAAATTCAGAAATTTATAGATGTAGAAGAGATTCAATCATTTTTAACTGAACAATCAAATTTCCTTAAATCATTATCGGTTAGAGAAATATTCAATTTGAAATATTATACACAAGAGGCTTATAAAGTAATTATGAATTTCATAGAAGGAACTTTTCAAGTAAAACAATTAACACATGATATAATTTATAAAAATACTTTATTTCACTTTCAATTTTTAGATTATTTTAAGAAAAATCCGGTCTTTAATGATATAACTGTTGATACCTCAAATTTTAAAAGTTTTCATAGCTTTATTCAATCTAATTATCTTAAATTTACCATAGATATTTATAATGAAATAATTCAAAAATTTATTGAAGAAATAAATGAGATTTTTAAGAAAGCACCTCGTATTAAAAAAGAATTATTTGTATATAGAGGAGTTCAAGACAATTATATTTCTGCTGAAGTAATCAAAAATAAAACAAGAGGTTATTTTACAACAGATCGTTTTACTTCCACATCACTATTTGCTAATAAAATAATGAGTTTTTTAGATGAGAAAAAAGGTGTTTTATATGA
>JACCDO010532298.1_pt1 | contig 21738 bp, 16 predicted proteins | sample 7446101 | NCBI WGS metagenome assembly JACCDO01 (sample SAMN15323440, study PRJNA562643) | freshwater metagenome | isolation source: river surface water | place: USA:Blue River Watershed | collected 2017-08-16
CTAACCAGCGCAGATGGTACTGGCCAAAAGCCGGGAGAGTATGTCGTCGCCGATCTTCGAAAAACCCCTAGTGTGAACTAGGGGTTTTTTGTTTTATCAGGAGATCAGGTGTTTAACAATTTACAGATAATCAGTATTTCCTTTCTCTTGAATCTTTGATTGTATGAATAATTTATTTTCCATACGTGCCAATCAGTAATCAAGAATGTAGCAAATGAAGAGTCAGTCGTAGTATGATTTTTCTTTGTACTGTTAAATGATTGTTGCTTCAACTGTTTATCCTATTTCGCCCTTTGGTTAGTGCGCACTAATCTTGAGACATCACGCAATTGGTTTTGCTCCTCGATAGATTTGGAATAGCAACAAGAAGGTATGATGCTGATCGGATTCATACTTTTGTAATGATTTCCAATGGATTGATAATTTCGTTTGTTAGGCATTATGCCTATACTGAGGATGGTGATGTAAAAAGTGAAAACTCAATACACGAATACTGTTGGTCATGTTTTCAATCAAGAACCAATTGACTAAAGCAAGATTTGCTTCGTGTTGTTTTCAATTGTCTCACAAATTTTATCCGTCGGGATATCATTGCTGTCATTGCCAAAAGGATCTTCGATTTCCTCCGCAATAACCTCTAAGCTAGCCAATGCATAAAATACAATGCAAGATAGACCAATACAAAGCCAGTGAAGTTGTATGGCGTATCCAAACGGCAATGTCATGACATAGAAAAAGATAAATTTTTTGACGAAGACATTGTAGGAAAATGGAATCGGCGTGTTTCTTATTCGTTCACATCCGCCACAGATATTCTGAAATTCGCTCATTTCGCTTTGTAATGATAGAAGTTGATGACCATTAATGATTTGGGATTTTTCTAATTCAAAGATTCGTGAAATAATTCGTTTGGATATTTGATTGGGGAGATGATGTTGCCCAAGAATTTCTTGCCATTCTGCATCCAATTCAACAGCTAAGTCATCGGAACGCAAATGCTGTTTTAATGCATGGGCATATAGAGAAACCCCTTTGCTAAGATAAGCTCGGTTTTTCAAATCGTTAGGGGCGAGTATGGCATTTAGTTTTAGACTAAACGTTCGACTATTGTTGACCAGATTGCCCCAAAGTTTACGACCTTCCCACCACCTGTCATAAGCTGTATTGGTCCTGAAAACAAGTAACAATGAAAGGACAAAACCAAGTAAAGTTTGCACAGACGTGAGGTTTTTGATAAACGGGTCCATTTCCCAATGCCAAAATTCATATTCTAAGTAAACCACCAAAGCAGAGTAAATAGCTATAAAGACCATCATAGGTATTAACTTTTGAAAAGTCTCACTTCTGTGAACTTTAAAAATGAATGTGAACCAATCTTTGGGTTGGTAGATATGCATGTAGTGAAGTTTGCACAAATTTAGTGACCTTTGCCTTTGTGATAACTGCATTAGAAATATTAAAGAAGTATTGGGGGTATTCAGACTTTCGGGCACCTCAAGATGAAATCATTCAGTCCGTTATTGATAGAAATGATACCTTGGCATTGTTACCAACTGGGGGAGGAAAAAGTCTTTGCTATCAAGTGCCCGCCATGGTGCATGGAGGCTTGTGCTTGGTTATTTCTCCCTTAACAGCTTTGATGCAAGATCAGGTAGATGATTTGAATAAACGTGGCGTCAAAGCAAAGATGATTTCATCTTACATGAAAAAAAGGGAAGTAGATTGGGCTTTGAATGAATGTGTTTTTGGTAATGTCTCTTTTCTGTACATTTCTCCAGAACGATTGTTGAATAAGTCTTTTCAATTGCATCTTCAGAAAATGCCCGTTACTCTTGTGGCTATTGATGAAGCGCATTGCATTGCTCAATGGGGGTATGATTTTAGACCAGCCTATTTAGAGATTGAAAAAATAAGAAATTGGCATCCCAAAGTTCCTTTTTTAGCATTGACAGCCACCGCTACGGAAGATGTGAAGATGGAAATAATTAATCGGCTGCAACTGAAAGAGCCTAAAATAATTGAAGGAGAGTTGACAAGGAAGAATTTGGCTTACGCAGTGACCGAAACCCAGGATAAATCAACTCAACTCATAAATTGGTTAAAGAAAATATCAGGAAGTAAAATCATTTATGCACAGTCAAGGTTACGCGTTACAGAAATAAGCAGTTGGTTGGTCAAACAAGGATTCTCCTCTACCCATTATCATGCTGGATTGAGTTCTCAAGATAAGAGAGAGGCTACCATGGCTTGGATGAATAATGAAATTCAAATTATGGTTGCGACGAATGCCTTTGGAATGGGCATTAATAAGCCTGATGTTCAAGCGGTCATTCATTGGGAAATGCCATATCATCCGGAGGCCTATTTTCAAGAAGCCGGCAGAGCAGGAAGAGGTGGGCAAAAAGCCTATGGACTCCTGATGTTTCATCCATCCGATAAAAACGATGGGGTTAATCGTATTGAGGATCAATATCCTGCGCGAGAGATGATTCAAAAGGTTTATCAGTTTTTGTGTGATGGCCATCAATTGCCCATTGGCGATGGTCAAAGCGAGACATTTTCTTTTCATTGGCAAGATTTGGCACAACGTTCTGGCGTAGGTCAAAAGCAAATTCTTGCTTCAATCCAAATTTTACAGAGTTGTGGTTATTTACAGTTGAATGAGGCTTCATTCCAACCGTCAATCATTCGTTTTTTATTTTCTCATGATCAATTGATAGCTTTTAAAGACAAATATGATCAGCACCAGAGGGTTATCGAACAACTATTGCGGATGTACGGGGTATCAGACCATCAAGAAATTAGGTTGGATGAATGGCAGGTGGCTAAGCAATTGAAAACATCGGAGAGCCAACTGCGGAACAAATTAATGGCTTTAGCCGAAATGAAAGTATGGAGCTACACCCCCCAAAACGATAACCCAACGATAACATTTCTTTTACCGCGTGTCCACCCAAGTTCGTTGATTATTCCCATTGAGAAGTTAGAAGGTTTAAAGAATAGAGACATCCGAAAATGGAATGCACTATGGGAATATGTTCAAAGTTCTTCATGCCGCTCTGTTTGGATGAACAATTACTTTGGCAAGAAATCGGATCCTTGCGGTGTTTGTGATATCTGCATTAATGAAATAAGGAAAACCACTCGGGAAAAAGGAGTACTTGATTTGTTTAGCAAAGAGGTTATACATCTTTCAGATATTGAATCGTTGTCTACCCAGACGCTGCGTGAGCAAGCTTGGGAGCAGTTGAGAATATTTTTAGAGGAGGGAGAATGGGAAGAACGGGGTATTGGACAATGGAAATTGAAAAAAAACTAATGCTACCCCATATATTTTGGGGGTAGAAGTCAATATTGTTAGTTTTTTTTTGATTTATGGTCAAAAAAATGGGGGTATATTCGCAAAAAAAATATTTTTATGAGTATGACCCGTTTTCAAGCATTGGCAGAATTGAATACTCGCCAACCCAATCATGTAACGGCACCTAGCGTGAAGGTTTCTGATTATTTTGGATCCAATGTTTTCTCACCTTTCAGAATGAGAGAATACTTGACAGATGATGTTTACGACAAGTTAATGGAGTGCATCAACATGGGTGTTCGTATCGATCGTTCTGTAGCTGATCACGTGGCTTCTGCCATGAAAGAATGGGCGATGAGCAAGGGTGCGACACATTACACGCACTGGTTTCAACCTTTAACTGGAGCAACCGCTGAAAAGCATGACAGTTTTTTTAAACCGCTTGGAGATGGTAGAGCAATTGAAAAGTTTGAGGGTACAATGTTGGTTCAACAAGAGCCAGATGCCTCATCATTTCCCAGCGGAGGTATAAGGAACACTTTTGAAGCGCGTGGCTATACACTGTGGGATCCCTCATCACCTGCATTTATTGTAGGCAACACCCTTTGCATTCCGACAATATTTATTTCATATACGGGGCATGCGTTGGATTACAAAATGCCCATGATGAAGGCATTGAATGCAGTTGATCAAGCTGCCACCGCTGTTTGTCAATACTTCGATAAGGATGTAGTAAAAGTGAATACCACCTTAGGCTGGGAGCAAGAGTATTTCTTAATCGATGAGGCTCTGCACAACGCACGCCCGGATATTGCGATGACTGGACGAGCTCTCTTTGGTGCACGTCCCGCGAAAGGTCAACAATTGGAAGATCATTATTTTGGATCCATTCCTGATCGTGTTATGGGATTTATGCAAGAGTTCGAGAATGAATCTCATCTTTTGGGAATACCAGTAACTACCCGTCACAATGAGGTGGCACCCAATCAATTTGAAGTGGCTCCAATGTTTGAAGAGGCCAACTTGGCCAATGACCACAATCAGTTGCTCATGGATATTTTAGATAAAGTCGCTAGGAAGCATCAGTTTAGGGTATTGCTACATGAGAAGCCATATGAGGGTGTCAATGGAAGTGGTAAGCATAACAATTGGGCCTTGAGTACGAATACAGGAGTGAATTTGTTGAAACCAGGGCGTAATCCCAAAACCAATCTGCAATTTTTAACTTTCTTCATCAATACTGTAGCTGCGATTTTTGAGAATGCTGATGTATTAAGGGCAAGTATTGCCTCAGTTGGTAATGATCATCGTCTTGGAGCCAATGAGGCGCCTCCTGCAATTATGAGTTGCTTTCTTGGTGATCAACTGTCTGCAATGCTTGATGATTTAGAAAAGAACATCAAGGCTGGAAAAATGACTCCCCAAGATAAGATCGAGTTGAAATTGAATATTGGAAAGTTGCCTCAAGTACTTTTGGACAATACAGATCGAAATAGAACTTCTCCTTTTGCATTTACCGGAAATAAATTTGAGTTTCGTGCGGTTGGATCTAGCGCCAATTGTGCGAATGCGATGATTGTCTTGAATACCATTGTCGCTAATCGTTTATTGCAATTCAGGAAGGATGTGGATGCAAGAATCACCAAGGGTGATGATAAGGATGAAGCCATTTTGAAGGAATTGCAACGATTAATCAAGATGAGTAAGGCCATTCGTTTTGAGGGTAATGGATATGGAGATGAGTGGGTGAAAGAAGCAAAGAAGAGAGGCTTATCCAATCACACAGATACCCCTACTGCTTTGGCGATATGGAAGGATAAGAAAATTCAAAAGATGTTTCAAGATTTAAATGTGCTTACGTCAGAAGAGATTCACGCACGCTACGAGATTGAGTTGGAAAATTATAGCAGGAGACGGGATATAGAGGCATCATTAACAGCCAGTATCGCCATGGGTAATATTATTCCAGCGGCCTTGCGATATCAGAGCGATTTGTTGGATAATGTGCAAGGGTTAAAGGCTGTTTTGTCTGCTGCAGAATTTAAAGAAGCTGCGGCTACTCAGCTCATTTTGATCAAAGAAATTAGTAAGGAAGTCAACGCAATTAAAAAAGGAGCGGATGCTATCAAATTGGAACTCCAAAAGGCACATGGGCTTGATACTGAAAAGCAGGCCAAGTTATTTGCGGCTACGATTAAGCCATTAATGGATGCCACGAGATTATCGGCCGATCGACTAGAACTTCTGGTAGAAGATGAGTCATGGCCTCTCCCCAAAATGAGCGAATTGCTCTTTACGAACTGATTAAATTAATCTGATTCGAATAAAATAGAGACGCATTTTGCGTCTCTATTTCTTTTTTGTTATATTCGCAACAATACTAATTGAAGGAATTAAAGAATTTTACAACATGAAAAAATTATTGTTGGCTTTTGTTTTGGGATGTGCGATTACATCTGCATGGTCTCAAAAAGAGTTGAAGAAGGCAAATTCATATTTTGCTACTCGTCAGTATGTGGAGGCCGCTGAAGAATATAAAATCGCAGGACCAAAAATCAAAGACCTAACCATCAAAGCTCAATCGTATTTCAATGTAGGTGAGTGTTACAGGTTGATGACCCGTTACAATGAGGCCATTGAATGGTATGATAAATCAGGTCGTGCCATGTATGGAAAAACCAATCCAGAATTGCATTACAATTGGGGTATGTGTTATCAAATGCAGGGGAAATATGAAGAGGCCGTTGCTCAATTCAAACGTTATCAGGAGTCAGGAGGCGATAGAGAGAAAGGTAATCAAGCCATCAAATTGGCTCAAAATGCAGCTGATCTGAAGAATCAGAAAACCAAAATCGAGGTAGAAATGGTTGGGGAAATTAGTACTCCAGAATTTGATTTTGCCATGAATTATGGAGCCAAGAAAGGTAAAGACGGTGATGTATTCATTCTCTCTTCATCTAGAAAGTCTTCTTCTGGTAGCAGTGCTGACCCAAAGACAGGAGAGGATTTCATGGATCTTTTTTCAGTTACTCGCGATCCAAAAGGAAAATTTGCAACGCCAGTGGCTTTGGATAAAGCAATCAATACAGACAACAACGAGGGTCCTATTAGTTTTACCAAGGATTTTGGAGAAATGTATTTCACCTTTTGTCAATATGAAACAGGTGAGTACCATCCTTGCGAAATAAGAATGTCTAAAGTTCAAAACGATAAGTTTGAAGCTCCGATCAAAGTGGTATTTGACAAGACCAATGGAGATAGCGTCGTTTTCGGTCATCCTTGTTTGTCACCAGACAATAAGCACTTGATTTTTGCTTCTAATTTACCAGGAGGAAAAGGAGGAATGGATTTGTGGTATAGCAGCTATGATAAGAAAAATGACCAGTGGGGTGCACCCAAAAATTTAGGCAACATCAACACCTCGGGCGATGAAATGTTTCCTTGGATGGAGGACAATACATTGTATTTTTCTTCTAATGCTATCGTCGGTTTGGGTGGATTTGATTTGTTTAAGTCAACAAAAGGTGAGGAGATGAGTTTTTCTGCTCCCACTAATTTGGGTTACCCCATCAATTCTTCATCTGACGATTTTGCTTTGATCATTGATCGAAGTGCAAAGAAATTATACAATGTGGAATTTGCAGGTTTCTTCACATCGAATCGCCCTGGTGGAAAGGGAAAAGATGATATTTACCAATTCCGTGATGTCCCAGTCTTATTCACCATGCAAGGGTATGTTTATGATGACAAAACGGGTAATCCTGTAGAAGGTGCTAATGTAATGGTGAAAAGTACAGATGGATCAGAGTTCAAATTGACAACAGATAAGTCTGGTGCGTTCAACTTAGATAATACCCAGGTATTGGGAGACAACACTTACATGGTAGATGTTGATAAAATGGATTATATTGGAATTCAGGGAGACCGATTTTCTACACGAAATTTGAAAGAGAACACCAATTTTGCAAAAGAGTATTTTATTCAACCAATTGAAAAAGATGTTGAGTATCATATGCCTTTGGTTCAATATCCTTACAACAAAACCGAGTTGTTGGTGAATGAAACGGTTAATTCTCAAGATTCATTGAACTATTTATTCGAATTATTGGCGAAGAATAAAACATGGAAGATTCAATTGGAGGCCCACACGGATGCACGCGGCAGTGTAGAGGCCAATCAAACACTTTCAGACGGTCGAGCCAAGACATGTGTGGATTATTTGGTGTCCAAAGGAATTGATGCGAGAAGGATAGTTCCTGTAGGAAAGGGGGAGAGTCAGCCCATCACTTTGAAGAAGGATCAGGCGAATTTCAAGGCTGGCGATATATTAAATGAAGAGTATATCGCTAAGTTGTCAACCAATGAAGAAAAGGATGTGGCTCATCAGTTGAACCGCCGTACCGTTTTCCGCATCTTGGCTACGGATTTTGATCCCAACAAACCAGAGGGTTCGGTTCCAACACCTGCACCTGACAAGGGCAAGTCGGGTGGTAAGCCCGCACCGGGAGGTGCAAAACCAGGTACAAAGAAGCCATAATGTTGATGACTTCGTTGAAGTTTTAGACTAACAGGGTACAATACCTATTATTTTTGCAGCGGGCATGTCCCGCTGCTTTTTTATATAATGATGAGTGATTCACAACGGTATCAATTGCGCGGCGTCTCCGCGAAAAAGGAGGATGTCCACGAGGCCATTTCTCAAATAGACAAAGGGATTTTTCCCAATGCATTTTGTAAAATAGTCCCTGATTATTTGACAGGTGATGAAGAGTATGCGCTGGTCATGCATGCAGATGGTGCGGGAACCAAATCGTCTTTGGCTTATTTATATTGGAAGGAGACCGGAGATTTATCCGTATGGAAAGGCATTGCTCAAGATGCAGTAGTGATGAATCTAGATGATTTGCTTTGCGTTGGGGTTACTGATAACATTTTGCTAAGCTCGACAATCGGTAGGAACAAAGGTCTTATTCCTGGAGAAGTGATCAAAGCGATTATTCAAGGTACAGAAGAATTGGTGAATGAGTTAAGGACACAAGGGGTTGATATTAGAACAACTGGTGGTGAAACAGCAGACGTCGGAGATTTGGTCAGAACAATTATCGTAGACAGTACGGTAGTGGCCAGAATCAAGCGGTCTGAGGTTATCGATAATTCGAACATTGCCCCAGGTCAAGTAATTGTTGGTTTTGCATCTTATGGTCAATCGACCTATGAGCGCGATTACAACGGAGGCATGGGCAGCAATGGGCTAACTTCCGCAAGGCATGATGTTTTTGAAAAAAAATACGCAGATCTTTACCCTGAAAGTTTTGACCCCGGCGTTCCACGAGATGTCATCTATACTGGAAGTCAGAAAGTCGAGAGCAGAATGGATGGGGTGCCCATTGACGCAGGGAAATTGGTGTTATCTCCAACAAGAACTTATGCACCTTTGGTGAAGAAGATTCTTGAATGGAATCGCTCGGTTGTAAGAGGTATGGTGCATTGCAGTGGAGGTGGCCAGACCAAAGTGCTTCATTTTGTTCAAAATCTTCATGTCATTAAAGATAATCTTTTGCCTATTCCACCTTTATTCGAGATGATTCAGAAGGAGAGCAATACTGATTGGAAGGAGATGTATCGTGTTTTCAACATGGGTCACCGATTGGAAATTTATACCGATCCTGAATCAGCTAAAGAGTTGATCGCTTTGGCAAGTTCGTTTAACATTGAAGCGCAAATCATAGGAAGAGTAGAGGCGAGTGAGATAAAGAAGCTGACCATACAAACAGATAAAGGAATATTTGAATACAACGACTGATGATAGATTTGTTACAGCGGCTTTTGGCCATAGAAGATCGATATGTTGAGGTATCCAAGTTGATTACTGATCCATCTGTCATTTCTGACATGAAGCGATATCCAGCGCTGATGAAGGAGTATAAAGATTTGGAGAAATTGGTTGATAAGGGAAGGTTGTATAAAAAGTCAAAAGATGATTTTCAAGGTGCCAAGGACATTTTGTACAGTCAAGAGGATGCGGCACTAAAGGAATTGGCGCAGATGGAGTACGATGAGTTGGAACCATTGATTGAGCAGTTGGAGAACGAGATTAAAGTATTGCTTATTCCAAAGGACCCTGAGGATGAAAGGAATTGTGTGGTAGAAATTCGCGGAGGAACTGGAGGTGATGAAGCGGCCATATTTGCCGGTGATTTATTCAAGATGTACACCCGTTATGTCGCCAATAAAGGTTGGAAGTATGAGGTTTTGAGTTTGAGCGAAGGAACAGCAGGGGGATTTAAAGAAGTTGTTTTTGAGATTCAAGGAGTGGATGTATATGGAACAATGAAGTTTGAAAGCGGCCTGCACCGGGTTCAGAGAGTACCTGAAACCGAAGCACAAGGCAGGGTGCATACTTCGGCGGCTACTGTTGCCGTGATGCCAGAGGCGGAGGAATTTGATGTGGTGATTAATCCAGCGGACATTCATCGAGATACTTATAGAGCCAGTGGAGCGGGAGGACAGCATGTTAACAAGACAGAATCTGCTGTGCGATTGACGCACGTTCCAACCGGGGTTATTGTGGCTTGCCAAGAGGGGCGTTCACAGCATGAGAACCAAGAGAAAGCCATGCAAATGTTACGTACAAAGATTTTTGAGGCTGAAGTCAACCGTCGGCAGGAGGAGCGCGCTAAGATGCGCAAATCTTTGGTCAGCACAGGGGACCGATCGGCTAAAATCAGAACCTATAATTTTCCGCAAGGGCGTATGACGGATCACCGAATCAATTTGACATTGTATAACTTGGATGCGGTGATGAATGGTGAAATTGAGGACATCATTGAGGCATTGCAAGTAGCGGAAAATGCGGAGAAATTATTAGCAGGAAATAACGATTAAATATGAAGCGTGAAAAATTAGCTGCCATCATTCAAGAGCGTAAGTCCTTGCTCTGTGTCGGATTGGATATCGATTTAAAAAAGTTGCCAAATGGCCTAGATGCTCTGTCATTCAATAAAGCCATAATCGATGCTACCCGAGATTTAGCAGTTGCCTACAAGCCCAATTTGGCTTTCTACGAGTGCATGGGGAAAGTAGGATGGTCGCTGTTCGAGGAAACGGTTAATTACATAGGAAAGGAGCACTTGATTATAGCAGATGCAAAGCGCGGCGATATTGGCAATACCAGCAGATATTACGCACAAACTTTTTTTGAGACATATGATTGTGACGCCGTAACCGTAGCTCCATATATGGGTGAGGATAGTATTACACCTTTTTTGGGTTTCGAAGACAAGTGGGCAATAGTTTTGGGCTTAACATCCAATAAGGGGGCACAAGATTTTCAGATGCAAGATATTTTGGGGGAAGGAAAGTTGTACCAAAGTGTGTTGCGCACTGTTGCTGCATGGGGTAGTGAAGAAAATATCATGTTTGTTGTAGGAGCCACTCAGGCAGATTATTTAAAAGAAGTTAGAAAAATTGTTCCCAATCATTTTCTTTTGGTCCCCGGAGTCGGCGCGCAAGGGGGAAGTCTAGAGGAAGTTCTTCAGGCTGGTATGACGAATGATGGAGGTTTGTTGATTAATGCCTCGCGGAGTATCATGTACGCTTCAAGTGGCGATGATTTTGCAATAGCGGCTCGTCAGGAAGCCAAAAAGATGCAGCTAGTGATGTCTCAATTTTTACAATAATTCTCCAATCATCGTATCTTTCCGACGTGGAAAATTACTATCAATGTCCGAGTTGTGCCTCCTCTTTATCATTGGATGCAGATAAATACCGCTGTTTGGGTTGTGGCACCGAGTTTTCAATTGACGATGATGTTGCTTTTTTATTGGATGAAAAACAGCTGGGATGGTCGGATAAAAAACTTAGAGATACTTTTTATGATGGTATCCTTGGCAAGTTTTATCAACGACTGATGCCACTACTATCAGTTCCAGCCAGGCCGCTGAGCATATCAAAGATTGATTGGTTGATTCTATTCTCGGTATGGTTGGTTATTTTTTCGTGTATGTTTTTCATTGCCCAATGGATGATTTTTCATGAGACTTTCGGCATTGTGACTTTATTTGCATGCATAACGCTGCTTGGCTTAGCCATGTTTTTTATTCGTCAAAGGCATTTCTTTCATTTGCTTTGGATTGCCTTACCTGCTAAAATTAGTCTTGAAAGAGATAAGTACCGTTACAAGAAGTCTTTCCTCGAATTGCATGAGGCTGTTCAAAATGAAATCAAATCTCGCGGGCAATCTTTGCGTTTTTTGGATATTTCAACAGGCACTGGAAATGCACTGCTGAGACATGGTTGGACACAAATGAACGCCAGTGTTATTGGTTTTGATCTTTCAGAGACGATGCTTCGACAATTGCAGAAAAGTGCAAAAGAGAATGGAATCCCTTTGACCTTAGTACTCGGAGATGCCTGTCGATTACCTTTTGCCAATGAGGTATTTGATGTTGTTACCAATTACGGAGCGATCAACGGTTACACGGACATAGAAGGCGCACTTTCTGAGATGTGCAGGGTTATGAAGCCAGGAGGTTATGGCGTGTTCCTGGATGAACAGCTATATGAAAAAGCGAATTGGATAGAAAAACAATATTTTGCGAAGGTGTTGAGTTCTCATAATCTGATTCATCATTGCCCTAGCGCATTATTGCCCAAAGAAATCACGGATGTTCAAGTCCATCAGGTTTACGAGTTTTACTACTTGTGCATTTTTCGAAAGCCGCTGTAGTCATTGATTTTGAATTAATCCCCTAGTGCTTCGGCCTTTTTTAACTCTTCGTCAATGATGGCCTCTATTTCCTTTCGCTCTGCCTCATTCAATTTTTGATTCAATTTGGCTTGTTGCTTTAAATAACGATACATGTGTTTTTTATGGATTTCATAAGCCACATAGGTAGTGTAGTTTCCCTCTGAATTTTTATATTGCTCTTGCCCAATCTTTCTTAGATCGGCGAGTTTGGTATTGGTAACCTCTCTGATTAGTGATTCAAACTTTTCGGTTATTTCAGAAGCTTGTCCGACTTCAGTTTCGCTCATGTGCTGATCGGTTACCCCTTTTATAGTAGTGCTCATTTGTTGCGCCATTTCTTTTTTGGCTTGCAATTCGGCTTTGCTCTCAGAAATATTCTGATCTTTACTTTCCCCTTTTCCAACACCCCTGAAGTAGCGATTGTTGCTTTCATATTTATCGCCTGAGAAAGGTTCTTTTACTTTGGATCCAAGAAATTTGTTGGACTGGCATGCGGTTAATGCGAAGATGGCAGTGAACGCCAAGAGAATTAATCTTTTCATGTTACTAATTTAGGCAGCTTTCGATGAAAAATCATGCCATCGATGAGAAAACTGTTAAAATCGTTTTGTTTTTTTTCTTTCGGTGCTACTTTGCGTCAGCAAGAAAATAAAACCACAAGATTTAGCATGAAAAAAATCTACACGATTGGAGCGATGTTGTTTAGTATAACAACAATGATGGCTCAAACATTTGTACAAGGAACCTTACCAGGGCAATACCGTTCTGGCGGTGTTACAGGGGTCTGGGACATGAATAACGATGGATTGAATGACGTAGTTGTAATGGATCAAAGCACTACGTTACGTATTTTGTTTCAGCAGCCAGGTGGTACTTTTAGTCAAGTCAATACCGCTACATCACCTCTAGGGGAAGCGCAATGGGGTATGACAGTTGGAGATTATGATAACGATGGATTTGGAGATGTAATGTGTGGGGGAAGCTATGATGGTGTGCATTTTTATAACATCGATGCCAATGGAAATGCCGTTATGACGACCAATAATGCGAGCATTTTTATGCAAGCTTGTTTGTTCGGTGACATCGATAATGATGGTTGGTTGGATGCCTTTGCCTGTCATGATGATGGTCCTTCCTTCATGTTTCGCAATGATGGAGCGGGTAACATGGTTCCCGATCAAACATTGATTAACTACAATTTGTATCAAGGCAACTACCCGGGCACGAATGATCCGTTGATGTCAGGAAATTATGGAAATGAATTCAGTGATTTTGATCGTGATGGTGACATGGACTTGCTTGTGGCAAAATGTCGTCAGGCTTCAAATGATCCTTTAGATCCTCGTCGCACCAATTTACTTTTTGTGAATGATGGTAACAATGTTTATACGGATGATGCAGCAGCAAGAGGATTGGTGAATCTTCAGCAATCTTGGACAGCTACATTCGGGGACATTGATAATGATGGCGACTTCGATTGTTTTATGACTACACACTCTGGTGGTATTCGCATGTATGAGAACAATGGTTTGGGATATTTTACCGACATTTCTCAGTCTGCAGGTCTAACGACTCAAGGTTTTTTCATGCAAGGTCAATTGGCGGATTTTGACAATGATGGTTTTTTAGATGTTCTTCATGCTGGTGGTAGTTTTGGTTATTATCACAACAATGGTAACAATACGTTTACGCAAATGAATAACCTCATTGCAAATCCTCAGACCATGCACGGATACGGATTGGGTGATTTGAATAATGACGGTTTTACTGACATTTATGCGAATTATGGAAATGCCAATGGTTATGTAACTCCATCAAATCAGAGTGATATTCTTTGGTTGAGCCAGCCCAACGGTAATCATTGGATTGGATTTGATTTAGAAGGAACCATTTCCAATCGAAACGCTGTTGGAGCATTGGTTGAGATTCATGGTCCATGGGGTACTCAAATTCGTGAGATCCGCTCAGGTGTTTCCTACGGAATAACCAATTCTAATCTATTGGTTTTTGGTATTGGAGCCAACACCGCTGTTGATTATGCTGTCATTCATTGGCCAGCTGGGGGAACCCAAGTTGTTGTAAATCCAACTGTAGATGCGTATACCGACTACATTGAAACTCCATGTTTTGTTTATCCTACAGTGAGCATTGCAACCAATGGAGCTACTTCAATTTGCCCAGGGCAGACCATTGACATTACCGCAACGTTGGATGGATCCAGTTCTGTGGTTTGGTCCAATGGTGAAACGAACGAAATCATTTCCGTTGGTTCAAGTGGTGTTTATTCGGCTTATGCTTATGACCCCACTAACGGCTGTGCTTCGGCCTCAAATCAAATCAGTATTTCAGTTGATGATCAAATGCCTCCAACCATAACCCTTCAAGGAGATGAGATCACATGTGAAGGATCTGTTGTTACTTTAACAGCAAGTTCAGGAAATGCATATTTATGGAGCAATGGATTACAGTCTCAATCGATTGAAGTTATTGCTTCTGGTGATTATTCTGTGCAAGTGGATGGAGGTTGTGGCTTTGTTGGTTCTAATGAAACCATAACCATTAATGTTTTGGATGCTCCTTCCATCGTTACTCAGGATTATCAAATTGATGCTTCTGGAAGTGTCGATATGGCTGTTTCTGGTAATGGTGACATAACATGGTATTCAGATGTGAATGGAACGAATGCATTGACCAATGGTAGTGCATACTCGACCAATGTTTCTTCGACAACTACCTATTATGTTGAGTCGGTAAACAATTATCCAGGTGTGGAAGGTCAGGGTGGTAATCCTGCTAACTCGACATCAGGTCAGTACTCCAACTCTACATTCCATTTGGTGTTTGATGCCATGCAAGACTTAATCATTGACAGCGTAATGGTTTATGCTCAAAATGCAGGTACCAGAAACATTGAGTTGGTTGATGCCAATGGAACGCAAATTACTTCGGGTTCCTTTGATGTTCCTGCAGGTCAATCGTACATCGCTTTGAATTTTGCTGTTCCTCAAGGAACAGGGTATGGATTGCGTCCTGTTGCCAATTCACAACCCGGTTTATGGAGAGATGGTTTGGGATCCACATTGAGTTATCCATATGCGATTACAGATGGATCGAGCAATGTTTTGGCTAGTATCACAGGTTCAACTGTTCAATCGCCCAATACTTATAACTACTATTATTTCTTTTATGATTGGCATGTAAGCACGCCATCTTTTGAATGTTCAACTGGTTTGCTTCCTGTTACAGTCTATGTTGGAAATGTTTTGGGATGTATGTCTCCAGATGCATGTAACTATAATCCTGTTGCAACTACAGAAGATAATTCTTGTATTTATCCAGGCTCACCATGTGATGATGGAGACGCAACAACCATCAATGATGTTTTGGCATCTGATTGTTCTTGTGTTGGTGAGACAGTTGGTGTCAACAATGTTGATGTGGCTCTAGGCTTTGGTGTTTATCCTAATCCAACACAAGGAATTTTAACGGTGCAATTTCCAGCTGTTCAAGGAACCATTCAATTGTCTGTTTTGGATGTGAATGGCCGCATGGTTGACCAGCGTTCGGTGAATGGATTAACTCAGTCTGGTTCTCTTTTGCTTGATGTGAGTCATTTGGCTTCAGGTTGGTACAATGTGAAAATGGTAAGTGAATTGGGTGTTCACAATTTGAGATTCCAGAAGAATTAATTGGATTAAAACGACTCTACCAAAACCACCTTCGGGTGGTTTTTTTTTTAATGTACAATCTATTCGTGTTTAATTCGTTTGTAGTTTCACCGCATGAAGAAAATTTGCCTTTTGACTTTTTTTACATTGCTTGGAATTCTTTCCGCAATGGGCCAGAAGGTGTTGCCTAAAAATCTTCCTGAGTTTGATGATAGTCCATTTCATTTTGGATTTTTGGTTTCGGGAAATCGCTCTTTTTTTGATATTCGACAGAGATATGATTCAACGTTTAGTGATAGTCTTTATGGAATTGTCAATGATCCTCAGCCTGGATTTAATTTGGCTTTGTTGGCGTCGTATAATCCCATTCCTGCATTGAGTTTTCGATTTATTCCTGGATTGGCCTTTCAAGATCGGGCGCTTCAATACCGCTTCTTAAAGTCCAATGGCAAGGAAGAAACGGTGATGGTTCGTACAGAATCCGTTTGGTTGGAGTTTCCTGTCTTATTAAAAATGCGAACGAATCGGGTGGGTAATTTTGCTTCTTATGTATTAGGAGGAGCCAAATATGGCATTGATATGCAAACACAAAAAGACGTGAACAATGCTTTGGTTGGCGAAGCCATCATTAAGCTTCAAAACAAAGATTTTTGTTTTGAATTCGGAGGGGGGGCTGATTTTTTCATGCCATTTTTTAAGTTCTCCACGGAATTTAAAATAGGGTACGGTCAGAACAATTTGCTCATTCCAGACGGGACTCGATACACCAACCCTTTGCAATCATTGCGCACCCGTACTTACGTTTTTACCATTTCTTTCGAAGGATAAAATTATTGCTTTTTAGCTTTGAATAAGAAGGTGTCAAACAACCATCCCGCGATGAGCGAATAAATCAATGATGTAATGATTAAGGCCAATCCGCCGAGGCTGGCCATAGAGCTGAGCTTGGTGAACAATATACTTCTCTCGATGGCTTTGGTTTTTAGTTGTTCGACCGTATGTCCTTTGAGGGCAGGATTTTCTTGAATGATCTTTTGAAATTCTTCTTTGGTGTCGAGAGATTCGATGATCAAGGCAATGTCTTGTTGCTGTTTGATTACCATTTCATTACTAATCCAGTTGTAGTAAATGACCAGCATGAGTGTTCCTGAAAGGCTGTAAAGAATGCTGTATTTGGCCGCTTTTTTGAAAAGATTTAAAAATCCATATTGCCTCTGCTGATGCGCATGCGTCATTGCCAAACTAATGGCCAAAAGAATAAATAGGATCTGTAGCAATACTCCCCATTTGCTTCCTGATGAAGCTTGATAATGGGTGAAATGGCCTATGGCTATTCTTACTAATAACCAAAGAATGGCCAAAAACAGAACCAGATAAATGCTGCTGAAAACCCTACGCATTCATTGAGATTAAAAACTCTTCGTTGTTTCGTGATTTTTCAATGCGGTCTTTGACGAACTCCATGGCTTCAACAGGATTCATGTCAGCCAAGTGTCTTCTTAAAATCCACATGCGTTGTAAGATGTCTTTGTCGTGCAACAAATCTTCTCTTCTAGTACCAGAGGATAGAATGTCGATAGCGGGATAGATACGGCGATTGGAAATCTTGCGATCCAACTGCAACTCCATATTTCCTGTTCCTTTGAATTCCTCAAAGATGACCTCATCCATTTTTGACCCTGTATCTACCAATGCCGTTGCTATAATTGACAACGAACCTCCATTTTCAATTTTTCGTGCGGCACCAAAAAATCTTTTTGGTTTTTCCAAAGCGTTGGCTTCAACACCACCACTCAATACCTTACCGCTAGAAGGAGCTACCGTATTGTAAGCCCTTGCTAGACGGGTGATTGAGTCCAAAAGGATGCAAACGTCATGTCCACATTCTACCAATCGTTTTGCTTTTTCAAGAACGATGTTGGCAATCTTAACGTGGCGCTCAGCGGGCTCATCAAAAGTAGAGGCAACCACTTCGCCTTTTACACTGCGCTTCATGTCGGTCACCTCTTCAGGTCGTTCATCAATCAACAAAACCATCAAGTAAACTTCAGGATGATTTTGCGCGATGGCATTGGCGACATCTTTTAAAAGGGTTGTTTTACCCGTTTTGGGTTGTGATACAATCATTCCTCTTTGTCCTTTTCCGATGGGGGAGAAGAGGTCCATGATGCGCATGGAAATATTGTTGTTGTTATCCGCCAATTTAAAACGTTCATTGGGGAACAACGGGGTTAAGAATTTGAATGGAACGCGATCTCTAACCCAACTTGGTTCACGGCCGTTGATCATCTCGACGCTGATCAAAGGAAAATATTTTTCACCTTCTCTTGGAGGACGAACAGCTCCTTTAACAGTGTCACCTGTAAGCAATCCAAATGTCTTGATTTGTTGTTGGCTGACATAAACATCATCGGGAGAGTTCAAGTAATTGAAATCAGAGGAGCGTAAAAACCCAAAACCATCGGGCATCATTTCCAAAACGCCTTCTGCAATGACCAATCCATCGAAGTTGTAACCATGTTCGTCTGGCTGTCCGCGCTTGGAACGATCAGGACGTGCTACGTTGTTTTGTTGCACAACATCTGCATTTCCTTCGGGTCTGTTTTGGGGACGTGATGACTCCGCTCCAGTTTGATGCTGCTGATTCTGTTGATGCTGAGGTTTATTGGGTTGATCAAAACGTTTGTTTCTTTGGAAATCATCTCGATGCTCGCGCTGTGGTCTATCTTGGTTGTTTCTGCGGTCTTGATGCTGAGGACGATCCTCTCTGTTGTGTTGATGTTGAGGTCTGGGTGGGCGGTTTTCTGCAGTAGGTTGCACTGGAGCCTCCGCCTTGGGCGTTGAAGCTTCATCTGGGGATGAAGTTTGAGCCATTGCAGGGGATTCGTCGGATAGGCTTCCTGCCAATTCTAAGGGGAGTTCAGCAGGAGCTTCTTTTTTAATGCGCTCTCTTTTTCTTTTGTTGTTATCCTCGCTGTTTTCTGGACTTGTTGCCGCAGATTGAGCAGGGACGGCGGTTGCTGATGAAACCTGTGAAGTGTTTTGTGTATCAATGATCTTAAAAACAAGATCTTGCTTTTTTAGTTTGTCGGACTGGGTGATGTTTAACTTATCTGCGATCTCGCGCAATTCACCAACTTTCATCGCGTTTAGCGAAACAATATCGTACATGTAATGTGGATTTGATTTTTAGAAGTTGCCCGAATGGGCGTTGCAATTGTACAACCAAATTTTGAATCTCCAACTTTTTTTTTCAATTATATTTGACTCCATGATACAACGCATTCAATCATTACAATGGCTAGGTGCCATTATCGCAATGACCCTTCAAATATGGATCAATCAATGGATGGTGAGCAAGAACATTCATTGGATTTTATTAATGCCCATTGGAATGTTGTTTTTTATCATCTTTGATTACAACAACCGCAAGCGACAAATTGCATGGTCAAAGATTTCATTGGTGACCATGTTGCTTTGCACCATCGTCATTGAAGTCATGATCCGTGGATATTGGAATGACAAGACTCGGGTATATTATTCTGTTCCCATTGCGGCTTTTGCCCTGACTTATTTGGCCATGCGCAATGTTCAGAAGGATGAAGCCAAAGTGCGTTCAGTTGATCGCATTCGTTGATTATTCTTTGGGTCCGTTTTCTGCTTTGTCGTATGCAGCAATGATTTTTCGAACCAACTTGTGACGAATTACATCTTGTTCATCCAACTCAACGATTGCAATGTCCGGTGTGTTGCGCAGAATATGCACGGCGTGCATCAGTCCGCTTTTTTGACTTTTGGGCAAATCGATTTGTGATGCATCACCGGTGATGATGAATTTGGCATTCTGGCCCATTCTGGTCAGGAACATTTTCATTTGCGCTACCGTTGCATTCTGGGCTTCATCCAAAATGACAAATGCTTTGTCCAAAGTTCGTCCGCGCATAAAGGCCAATGGTGCAATTTCGATGATGTTTTTTTCCATGTATTCAGCCAGCTTCTCATAAGGAATCATGTCCATGAGTGCGTCATACAGTGGTTGTAAATAGGGATCCAATTTTTCTTTCAAATCGCCAGGCAAGAATCCCAAATTTTCTCCAGCCTCCACCGCAGGACGGGTAAGGATAATCCGTTTGATTTGTTTGTCCTTTAATGCTCTTACCGCCAATGCAACTGCTGTATAGGTTTTACCAGTTCCAGCAGGACCTATGGCGAATATCATGTCGTTGTTGTCGCATGCTTCAACGATACGGTGCTGATTGGGTGACTTGGCAACTACTTTGTGTCCCCCAGGCCCATAGACCAGCACGTTGTCTTTCCCGTTTTCCACTTTAACTTCTTTCTCGCCGGCCAATATCAATTCCAATTGTTGCATGCTTAGTGATTGATATTTCTCAATGTGCCAGAACAAAAGGGTCAGCATATCGTCCAATGCGGCGACATCTTCGGCGCTTCCATGTAGTTTTAAGAAGTTGCCACGGGACACAACTTTGCATTTTGGGTATTTGGATAATATCAATTTAAATTTGATATTGTTGGGGCCAAAAAACTCGATGGGGTCAATGGCGGGTAGGTAAATTTCTTTCTCGATCAAATCTTTGAGGTTTGAGCGAATGTAGAAAGATTTTTGGATGAAAATGTTAATCTTTCGAGATGAAATGATATATTCGAACAACTAAACTTTTAATCTATGAAAAAACTTTACACAACTTTCGCCGTATTGGCCATTTCTTTGGGGATTCAAGCCCAAGTTGCAATTTTTGAAGACAATTTTGATGCCTACACCGCTGGTGATGGGGTTGTAGCCTCCAATCCCCTTTGGAGCAATTGGACTTCAACAGCATCTTCTGATGCTACAGTTTCAGCTGACTTTTCAAGTTCACCGAGCAATAGCGCCCACATCAATGGTCAAGCCACAGATTTGGTTTTGCCTGTTGGTCCTTATACCACGGGGAAATACATCATCTCTTTTAACATGATGATACCCACGGGAAGCACAGGAGCTTATTTCAACGGTATGCATACATGGTCTGCCACTTCAACTGCATATGAGTGGGCATTTGATGTTTTCTTTGATGGTGCTGGTGCTGTATCCTATACTTTGGGAGGAACAAACACGCCATCTTCATTAACTTATGCATTGGATCAGTGGTTCAATTTTAGAATCATGATTGATTTGGACAATGACTCTGTTTCGGCGAAAATGAACAATGAAGTTTTGTTTGCCGGGCAATGGTCCATTAACAACAATGGCGGTGGTGCTGGTTTGAATCAGTTGGCAGCCATGGACTTCTTTGGTACGGATATGAACAGTGGTCAAGGTTCTTATTACATTGACGATGTCGCTGTGATTGATTATACCGGTGTTGGTGTGGTTGAGAGCTTGAGTAACACTGTTGCCATTTACCCGAATCCTTCCGCCCATGTGAGTATTGTAAATGTTCCTCAGTCTTCGTTTGTTCAGGTTTTGGACATGAACGGTAAATTGTTGATGAGTCAATTTGTTGTTGGAAGTCAGTTGACTTTAAATGCAACTGAATATGCAACAGGAACGTATTTGGTTCGTGTGAATCACAATGGTCAATCATTCACCAAAAAATGGATGGTGAAGTAATTTCCGAATAGATTTCGAACTGAAAAAAAAAGGGCCGGAGCAATATTGCTTTCCGGCCCTTTTCTTGTTTTCGGTTTATAACGCGTTAATTCATTTTGTTCTTTAAGTCAAAGCGGTCTAGATTCATCACTTTATCCCATGCCTTTGCAAAATCTTTGACAAACTTTTCTTTTGCATCATTGCTGGCATAAACCTCAGCTAGTGCGCGTAGTTCAGAGTGTGAACCAAAGATCAAGTCTGCACGGGTGGCGGTCCATTTGGATGCTCCTGTTGTGCGATCTTTTCCTTCAAAGTTTTCTTTGTGTTCGTCCATTGGTTTCCAAGTGGTGCTGATGTCAAGAATGTTCACAAAGAAGTCATTGGACAATGTTTCTTTTTTGTTCGTTAGAACGCCTTTGTTACTTCCGTC
>JACCDO011996180.1_pt1 | contig 21735 bp, 23 predicted proteins | sample 7446101 | NCBI WGS metagenome assembly JACCDO01 (sample SAMN15323440, study PRJNA562643) | freshwater metagenome | isolation source: river surface water | place: USA:Blue River Watershed | collected 2017-08-16
ATAGCTTCAGAGCCTATTTCATCAATGTTATTTCTAACAATTGGTAGCTCTGATGATGAATCTATTTGATTTGGATATTTTGAACTTGGCATATATTATATTGTCACTTTAATATAAATTAAAAAGTTATGTCATCTACTTTTACTTTATCTATATCTTTTGGGTTTAAAATTTCAATAATTTTATTTATATCAATAATAAAATTATTATTTAAAATATCAGCTCCCATTGTAGATTGCGCAATTTTATTTAATTTATCAAATAACAAACCGGATGTCTTTTCATTTAAATCTGTCAATTTATTTAAAAGATAAATGTTTTCTTTTTTCATTTTAATCCTATGTTTTTAAAAAAGGAAATTGATATAAAATATCAGTTTTATCCATTCTTTGTAAATTTAATTTTTGCCTACCATATTTGTTAAAAACAAATCTTTCTCTAGATACATCCAATACTTCATATATATACTCTATATCATCTGTATAGTCAAATCTAATTACTATATCTCTATCTTTTATTATTGGTTTATATAAAGCAAGAGCGGTTGGTTTAAAATCTTGATTTAAATGTGCGTGTTCGCCTAAAGATAAATTTTCTGCTGTTTCATAAAATCTAACCATAACACGTTTATCAAATCTTCTTTGATTTATATATTGCTGATATCCACCAACAATACCTGTTCCATAGCAAAATTTACAAGTTCTAATTTTTGGATGCTGCCTTCTAAGCGTAACACAACTGCAAGTTTCTCCACTCCATTTTCTAACAAGAAGAACACATTTTTCGCCCACGTTTTCCATAAGCTCTTCTTCTCTGTCAAGGGCTCTTTGATATATATTGACTCCCCTAAAGCCGTTGTATTCACCACCCAGATAGCTGCCACAATCGTTTTTACCGTTGAGTGTCTGCCATGGCAATGGTTGATGCCAGCCACAATGGTCTAAGCCGTCGTGAGTCATTTTTTCAAAGTCAGAAAAATCTGGAACAATTAATCCTATTCCATTATATTGTCTGCCTGTGCTTTCCTGATCTTGAAACGAGCAGCTACCATATATAATTACTTCATTTGAATCTTGACACGAAAAAAACATGCTTACTTCATCACCATCATCATGATATGATGCAGTGCTATCCGATAATCCTCTACCATTGCTTGGTAATAAGAAAGAATTAGATTCCCTATCAACAGATACATATTTTATAATTTCATTATTTATTCTTAAAATTCCTTGATCTGGGAAACCATCTGTGCTTGTGACATTTAATACTGATGATTCGTCTGATATTTCTCCAACAAGATTACATGCCTGTGGAGTTACAAAGATTCCTGGATTTTGTTCAACCATACCATTTGTGTCTATTGCTCCACTATAAGTTTCCATTACTCTAACAGCAAAATAATATCCAACACCAAGGGTAAATCCTGAAAAAGTTTCTTCAAGAATAGATGAGTCAATTATAAATCTTGGGTTTGAATCAAAAATATTTAATCTATCAGTTGATTGGTAGAGCAAACAATATACGTCACTTTTGTAAAAGCGGGATGCTGGCTTCGCCCAACTTATAAATATATCGTTACCATTTCCTAGATCTTTTACTTCTTTTATACCCTGAAAAAAACCAACGAAACCTCCCTGCGGAAAAACCGGAGGCAGGGGAACCTCCGTATATTTTACAGAAAATTTTATAGAATTTATTTTTTTATTTCCAAGTGCGTTTGTAACTGAATAATCAAGAACATAGGAACCATCTCTTAAAAATTCTTCTGGATCTATAATAATAACAATATTATCATCCGAAACTATATTTATTGAGCTTTCTGTTCCATTAAAAAAATCCTGAAAAATACCTCCATGTACAGCTTTTGCACCATTAATAAAAATATTTAATGAAGAAATATCTATGCTAGATGAATCATCCCTAAACTCTAAAGATAATTTTTGCGGAGAAATAAGATTATCTCCATTTTTTGGCGAAGAATCAAACAAGTATGGCTTATCTTCAATTATTTTGAATGCATAATTAAAATTTGCATATTTTCCAATAAAATCTTGAAATTGTATTTTTACATTGACAATAGAGTTAATTAGAAAATCAGTTTCTTTTTGTATTGCAATAGATAAATTATTACCAGTTGGATTTATGTCAGAGTAAGGTCCAGAGAATCCCGGCATAAAACTAGTTCCTTGTACGGCAACCTCTCCATTAACCAAAACAATTAATGTTGATGAGTTAATACCATTACCATCATCAACTATAGTAAATTCAATAATTGAATTTACTCCATTTTTTTTTGAACCATTTTGAGGCTGAACGCCAGCTAAAGTAAACATATATCACCTTAACTATAAAAACTTATTAATATTTACTTTAACTTTTTTAATAGCTCTTCTTTTTTTTCTCTCTTTTCTTTTTTATCATTAATCTTATGATAGTCAAGTAATCCATCTACATATTCTATTGCTTTTTCTTTGTTTCTTATTTTAGCATCAAATTTAATTTGATTTTGAAATGCCTCAATTTCTTCTGGCCTATCAAGATATTCTTTTTTTCTTTTATTTTTATTTTTTGAAAATTCTTTTTTCATGTGTTGAAAAACATGTGTTAATTCATGAACAACATATCTACATATAATTTCGAATTTTTCATCCATAAGAGATGTGTTTAAAAAAACTTTTCCATCTATTGTTTTTGCCGTAACATCTAGTTTTTTTTCAAAAGATATGCTTATACCATCTATATCGGATATATCTTTATTATAATCTTTACATATATCATGTACAACTTTATCTTTTTTTAAAAATTTTTTTATTTTAGATATAGTTTCTATTTGAGATTCTATTGAAGTTTCTTTTTTTGCTAAAACTATAAACATTATTTTGCTGACTCTTCTTCAATTTTTTTGATTAAAAATTCAGAAAGTTTAATGCTTTGTTCTAATTCAGCTATTCTTTGAGATGCTTTTGATATTAGATGTTTTAATCCTAATATTTCAAATTCTACTTCAGATGGTGTAGATGGTTTTGAAAATCCAAGATAACTAATTTTGCATGTCTCTGGTTGATTCATTTTTTAAAGCACTAACCTCTTTTTTTGGTTTAGGATATATTACGTTTGATTTTGAAATATTTTTGCTAATTTCGATAACATTTGCAGAAATTTTTTCTTTTAATATTCTGCATTCTTCCATAAGCATTAATAGCTCAGGATCTTTAATTATCTTTTTTTGCATTATCATTTTCCTTTAAATTGAATTTGATTTGTTCTAAAGTTTGTAATGTATCACTAGCCAAATCATGATAATCAGAAATTAGTTTTTTTAAATCATCAATTCTTTGAACATAAACATCAAGTACTTCGTCGTTTTTATTTTTAAAATCTTTTTGAAGTTTTATGTAATCTTTTTCTAGAATTTTTATTTTTTCTTCGTATTTATCTTTTGTTTCGTTTAATTTTTCAACCAGAGCTTGTTGTTTTGCAGAAAAGTCAACATCAATATCTTTATTTTTTTTATTATTTATTAATGTCCATACAAAATATATAGCGCTGGCGAGTCCAATTAACCCACCCTGATCAAGCAATGCTTTTATTATTAATGCTTCTGATTCCATATTAATTTTAATTTCATTAATAGAATCTGTATAATAAAAAAATATTAATATTTATTGATAAATAATAAAACAATAGGTTATAATTAATGATTAATAAATTTATGTATCATTCTTCTAATAAAAAAAATAAAGAAAAAATATTATCAGAAGGTTTGTTGCAAAACCAAAAAAAAGAATTTACACAATCTGGAGATTGGTCGCACGAAATATATGGATCAAACCCAATTTTTTTATCAGAAGAGCTTGGTAGATTTTCAAGCAAAGATACTGTTTCATTTAAGGTTGATGTATCTGATTTAAATTTAGTGGCAGATCTACCAAGCCTAATAGATTTTGGTGCATACATAGATGAATCAAGTGAGACATTATATTGGAATGAAGGCGAAGAGCCAGGCATATTATCACCATATTTAGATGATGGCACAATATCTGTTTATGATTTTATAAACAACAAAGAAGTTATAGATGCCGCAATAAAATTGACAAAAACGGCGGCATATATTGGTGATATACCAGCAGATAGAATTTCTATTGTTGGTGATATAGAGATAAGATCAAATCTTATATTTAATATTATAAAGATAAGCTCTACATATTACGGTAAAGCCGGAGCCGGAATATTAATCATATGTAAAGAAGATAACACTTGTCTTTTGCTAAAAAGAAGCTCTGGCGTTGAACAGTCAGGAACATGGGGAATTTCTGGTGGTGCAGTATCAAAAGATGAAGGATATTATTCAAATGAAGATATAGATGAAGATAATGACTTAGATTTTGAGGATACTGCTTTTAGAGAATCAAATGAAGAGCTATTTTCAAATGGTGCATTAGATATAAAAAATATAGAAAAAGAATACATCACAACAACAGAATTTAGGGACGGAAATTTTAAATATAAAACTTTTATATACAATGTAACGCTTGCTGTTAAAAAAATAATAACATCTAATATATTATTAAACTGGGAAAATAATGCAGCAAAATGGTTTAGTTTGTCATCACTTCCCAGTAATTTACATTTTGGTGTTCAATTTACAAAAGATTCTTTAAACGAACAAGGTTTTGAATTATTTACAGAGCAAAATGACGAATTAGATTGGTTAAAAGATAATTTAAATAAAATAAAAGATGGTGATAAATCTGAGTTATGGAAAAGAATATTTGAAAATTTTTTAAATATAAAAAGAATATCATATGACAAATCAAAAAATTATTATGATCAGTTAAAAGAACAAACAGAAGATACTCATAAGTTTATATTAGAATCATCAAAAATTTTGCAACAAGGTGGCGATATTAAAAAGGCAAGAGAGTTATTTCATCTTGCATCAAAATTTTTATTTATGACAAAATCAAGAGAAAATAAATATCTAAATAAAATAAGAAAATCAGAGCTAGCAGAGCATGAAGGATATTTGTACCATGGAACAAATTTTAAAAATGCCCTATCAATACTTTTGTCTGGAAGATTTGTTCCATTTGGCGCATTTACAAGATTATCTTTATCATCAAAATTATCTTTAGTCGGAAAATTTGGAGATATAGTTTTTGTTTTTGATGCAAAAAAGTTGCAACGAAAAGGTGCAACAAAAATGAATTATTATAATGATAAAACAGGGGAGCAGCTAAGAAAAGTAAATCCAAATATTGATGAAAATTACATAAAAAATCCATGGATATCTGACGTATACAAAGAAGAGTCTGAATGGGTAATGCCTTTGCCTTTTGATTTTTCAAAAGATGATTTGGTAAAAATAATAATATTTAAAAGAGGTAATGATGATAATGATGCAAAATTATTATTTGATTATATCTCAGACAATTTAAATATAGATGTTGAAATGCAGAACTATCCAAGTTATGGAAGAAATAATCCGTCAAAATCAAAAGCAGATATACCAGAAAAAGAAGAAAGAGATTTGGAAGCAAATCTTAAAAAATATATTGGCGAATCTGTTATTTTGATAAATAAAATTAAAAATTTATGCGACAATATATATAAAGAAAAGGGAAGAAAAGATATATCGCAAGAATCTTTTATAAGATATGATCATATAAGAAGGGCTGTTTATATGATATATGCTAAAATAAATGATATATCATCATTTATAAAAAAATTAGATAGATATAGTTCATATGATTTAAATTATACAATTAGCAAGATTGAAGAAATTGAAAAAGAAATAAATTATTTTAAAAATATAATATCTGACAATTATAGACATTCAGATTTATCATTTTTATATGGCGACAATTGGATGGAATATTTTAAAAATATAATTGATTTAATTTTAGAATTAAAAATTTCTGATTCAAAAAATCTTGCAGACAAAAGAATGAATATTTTTATAGAAAAACAATTTAATGAAAATTCCGATATTGAAAAAATAGTTAAATATTTTAATAGTGATAGTTCATTTGGATCTGAAAAAGAATTTTTAAAAAAAATAAAAGTTTGGTTATCACAAAACTTTAATCTTGTAAGTAACCCTGAAGAAGTAAGAAACAAGATAATTGATTATTACAATTCTAAAGGTATCAAACCAAATGATAATATAATATCTGATTACAATATAATGAGCAAGATTTCAGATATATCAAAAATAACTAAACCAAATTTTGTTCCGGATTACATCTATGAAAAATCTATTTGGACATTATTAGATTCAGAATATCTGCAAGAAATTTCAGATGAAAGATTGAAAAAAATAATAATTGGAATTGAAAATAAAGCTGTTGATGATATTATAAAATATAGATTACCATACGAAAAAGATGAAAGCAAAAAATGCAAACTTTTAATTGCAGCAAGAGAAATAGCCAAATTAACTAATCAAAAAATAGATTTTACTGATCTTGATTTTACAGAAGAATATCTTAATAATTTAAGGTGCAACTAAAATAATTGCACCTTAAATAAAATTAATTATATAATACGTCTTGCTTTTAAATGTCTCAATCTTTGGAATGATGGAGAGCCGCTGCTTAAATTGCTATATGTTCCAAAATTTAATGGTCCCGGTCTTATGCTATTTTTTATAAATTTAAGTCTTTCTCTATAGCTACTAAGCCATGTTCCATAATGTGAATTTAAAAAATCGCCAAGCGCTGGTGGTTGATATGATACACCGCCATCACTTATTGTAAAATCCCTTCCTTTTTCAATAAGTGATTGTGATGCTATTGCAAAAATATAAGCACCTTCAACAATTGCTGCTGCAAATAGTTTATATATAACTTCATCTGAAAACAAAAATCCGGTAAAAAATGGAACCATATTGAATTCAGATAATGCTTGACACAAAAAGCATATTAAAATTTCATCAGAAAAAACATTGCATTCTTCTGTAACTATTTCGCCATAACCATCGTAAATTATAGCACCATACTCGTCTCTTTTTGGCTTTACACCGTTATTTTTTAATCTTGCTTTTAAAAATTTAAGAAGTATGTTTATACCAACAATTTCAGCTTCTGTAAAGTCAAAAACAACATCGTCACCTAACCTAACTGATCCTGCTGTTGCAGATGCCTCATCAACAACAAGAAATTGAAATACGTTTTGTACAGATATACCAGAAATAGTTGTGGCCCAAGAATCACTCCAGTTTCCCTTGTCCGCAAGCTTTGGTACAAGATATGAGTACTCATAAAGACCAACAGATGCTCTAACCAATCCTGTGCTTGTTGGTCCAACAACTGCTGTACCATCCAAATTTTTTATTAAAATTTCTGGTGTAAAATCTGGATCAACAGGAAGTCCATCTATACCATAATATTGTATTGATAGTGTTACTTCCTGACCTCTTATTGCCTTGCTTCTTACGTTTGCCATTATCTTGGTTCCGCCCTTGGAGCTGATTTTATAGGGTTTAAACTCGCAACTGTGAAGTTTTCATAAGCATAATAATCATTGCCATCTATAGTATTTTTTATTATTGCAATATAATCACCCACAATATCCGGCGTAAATTCATAGTAATATGTGGCGGAGCCGGCGTCCAAAACAGATGCGTTTGCTGGTAGCCCAGCAACAAGTGTTCCATTTGGCTTTATTATTTTTTCTATTACCGGAAGATAACCCGGATATGGTATACTGTTCAATGTTATTTGGATAGGTATTCTTACTTTTGCGCCTAAAGTATAACTTCCGGTTGCCATAAATCACCTATGATTTTGCATACTTAACAAGTATGCATGAATTTATATTTAAAACTTTAACTATATCTGAATTTAAAAATATAAGACTAAAACCATTTAAATTAATATTTTCTTCAAAATCAAATCCAGGAGACATTTTCAATCCATTTATATAAACTTCAAGACTACCTTTTTTAAAAGAATATGTCGTCAAAAAAGACTGATTTGTTCCATTTATTTGTTTTGATAAATCTTCTGAAATAAAAGATATTGAGCCATATGAAACTTGAGTAATTGAATCTCCGGTTTCTGTCGATCCTTCTTCAATTACAGTACCACCATTATTTATAACTATATTTATTACTGGCATTATACACCTACTATTTAATAATATATTAATACAAAGTTTAAGGATATTTATGTTAAAAATAAAAATAGGCATAACAACAAGAGATGATGGAAGCATATGGTCAAATGGGCTTGATCAGAATATATATTTTTTATATAAAATGCTTGAAGATATGGGTCACAGCCCAACACTTGTTTCCGAAACACAAAAGTCAAATATGCTAGTTGACTTACCAGTAGTTAAATTAAATCTAAAAAATATAGATAATTTTGATCTTATATTGGAAGTTGCTCATCCTATTAGTGAAAAACTAACAAATTATTTTAATAGTAGAGGAAAACCTCTAGTTTCTATAAAATATGGAAACTCTTTTATGATAGATCTTGAAAGATACATAGATAAAAATACAGATAGTCAAAAAGTATCTCAATCAACCGGCGTTAATATTCCATTTAGAAATAGAGAAATATGGGTATCTGAGCAGTTTTTTAAATTTAAAGATTATATAGAAATGTTAACAAGATCTACCGTCAAAATAATTCCATATATATGGGATTCTTCTATATTAAGAATGAATGATGATAATTTTCATATGCAGCCAATGAAGGTTGCAAACGGCGGATTTTCAAAGATTGCAATTGTTGAGCCAAACTTAAATGTACTTAAAAATTGTATGGTTCCGCTAGCAATATGCGATATGGCTTATGATAAAAACCCAGATCTTATAAAAGAAGTATATTGCTTTAATTCATCAAATTTATCATCAAATAATGTATTTATGAGATATATAGAACACTTAAATATACATAAGAAGAAAATATCTTCTTATGAAGGAAGAATTCCAATATTTAAAATATTTAAAAATAATATAGCAAACACTATTGTTTCAAATCAATTTTTTAATGAACAAAATTATGTTTACCTCGAAACTCTTTTTTATAAAAGATTATTGGTTCACAATAGTCCGTTATTCAAAGAGGTTGGAGTTTATTATCCAGAATTTGATGTAAACGAAGGTTCTGATAAACTTCTTTATGCAATAAAACATTTTGACCAAACAGAAGCTATGGAATCTTATGAGCAAAAATTATTTGATGTATCCATATATAATGAAGAAGTTCAAAGAAAGACAAACGATTTAATACAAGGTGTTTTAAAATGAAAAATATAAAAATAGGCGTAACTTGCAAAGATTCATCTAGAATTTGGTCAAATGGATTAACACAAAATGCTTATAATTTAATATGTCTTCTTAAAAAAGCAAACTATAAATTAGTCGACGCAGTATCTCAGTTTGATGAGGCTGGAAAAAATTTAGAAGAATTTGAAATAAAAAAACTTGATTACTCAACGATAAAAAATTATAGCATAATAATAGAGGTTTGTTATTCCGTAACTGATAAATTATTTGATTATGCAATAAAGAATGGCGTTAAAATTGTTACCATAAACTATGGAAACATATTGATGTTAATGCAGGAAGATTTTATATTAAATTCAAAATCAAATCCAGCAATAAACAGAGGCGGAATTCAATCTTGGATATCACCACATTTTGAATTTTCAAAAGGTTTTGTTGAAACAACATCAAAAGGAAAAGTATCAATATGTCCTTATATATGGTCACCAAAAATATTTGAAAAATATTGCCAACAACATAATTTAGATCCATTTTTTAAAGATTCAAAAAATATAAAGAAAGTTGGAATATTTGAATCAAATATAAATATGATTAAAACATGCATTTATCCTCTTGTTGCACTTGAAAAATTAGAAAGAATGAATAATTCTGTCGTATCAGAAATACTTGTTTTTAATGGAACTTTCTTAAAGGATAATGCAAAGTTTAAGGAAATTACAAAAAATTTTGACATTTTTACATCTGGAAAATTATCAATGGAAGGAAGATATCCTTTGCCAAATATGATGTCAAAAGGAATAGTTGGAACAGTATTGTCGCATCAATTTTATTGTGATTTAAATTATTTAACATTAGAAGGATTATATACAAATAATCCTATAATACATAATAGCGAGTTATGTAAAGATGCCGGATACTTCTATAGCGGTTTTGATGCAGAGGGATGTGCAAATCAAATACAAAATGCTATAGAAAATCACGAATCAAACTTGCATGAATACAAAAAATCCGCAAAAGAAGTATTAAAAACTTTTTCTGCGGAAAATCCTAAAAACATAGAAGGCTATAAAAAATTAATTGAAAATTTAGATTAATTCAAATATCTTCTGGTATATCCTCAAGAACCTCTAAATATGGAGCTCTCGGTATTTCTTTATTTATGCTGAAATTTTCAGCGGCGTCTTTATCAACATAAAGATCGTCCGCTTGTATAAAATTTTCTAAATGATATTTTTTAGCAAATATCTTATATTTTTCAATCCATTTTTTTAATCTTATAATTTGCTGCCTTCTTTCCTGTGTTGCTTCGTCCTGACTCTGTTCTTTTATGTAATCAAAAAAACAGTCATAATAAAAAGAAGCATCATTATTTGCTCTTTCTTCGCAAAGAAGATTTCTTGGTTTAATAAATATTGGCATTGTTTATCTACCAATTCTCTCTAGAAATGATCTAGACCTTTCTGATGGATGCATAACAGATGACTCTGTTGGTTGTGCTTGTGCTTGCTCGCTATCTTTCTTGATTGAATCTAGTTCCAGAGACACACTCTCAAGTATTGGAAGTATTTCCGAATAAACTTCGGCACGAACTTTTCCGTCATGTTTAATTGATAGTATTTTATTGAAATCACTCGATTCATCATTTAAAATATCTTTTATACAATCAAGATATCCATCAGAATAACTTGATGCCTTAACACTCTCTTCTTTTGCTTTTCTGATCTGATTTATCAAACCAGATAATTTATCTTTAGGTTTCATCTTAACACTCCTAGTTTAAAATAAATTATTAGCAAAAAAAAGGCGGTTGGGCCGAAACCCAACCGCCATTTTAACCCTTACGGGTTAAAATAAACTAGTTTTTGAAGTATTTTACCTGTATTTCGTCATTTGCAATCAATGCAAATGGGAATACTATGGCAAAGTTTGCACCATCTTTATGTACTGCAAAGTCACCATTTAGACCGGTAAATGATACTGCACCTGCACCAGTGAACGCCTTGATCTTACCTGAGTCAATTATTGGTCTTAGCAATACACCGTTGACGTATACATTGAGGTTTGTTGCAAAATCGGCCTTACCGGAGAATGCACCTTCACCTAGAGTTAGGTCAACGATATCTGCGCCGAATGAGAAGTCAGATGTTTTGAGTATAGATCCGGCAACGGTATCGAGATTGAGTTTATCAGCAGCGGATACAGCGGAGAATCCGTTGAGTCCAACTCTTGCCATAAAGACTTTCTCTCTGTTTGCAGTAACCATTGACTGATCAGCAGATGCTCTTATTGACTCTTCGGCTGATACTCTTGTAGCCAATGATGCATCAGTTGATAGTCTTATGGACTCTTCGGTTGATACCCTTGTGTTGAGTGATGTAGCAACAGATGCTCTAACTGACTCTTCGGTTGATACTCTTGAAGTTAGTGAGGTATCTGCAGCAACTCTTGCTGACTCTTCTGCTGATATGTTTGCAGCAAGTGATGCATCGCCAGCAACTCTTGCTGACTCTTCTGCAGAAAGTCTTGTTGTTAGTGATGTATCTGCTGATGCTCTGTCAACTTCTTCGGTTGATACTCTTGAAGTTAAAGATGCATCCGCAGCAATTCTTGATGACTCTTCTGCTGATAGCTTACCAAGTACTGAAACGTCTGCAGATAGTCTTATTGATGCTTCTTCATCAACTTTTGCATTCAATGATGTATCAGCGGATAGTCTTACAGAAGCTTCTGTTGAAACGGCAGCAATTCTTGCTGACTCTTCTGCTGATATATTTGCAGCGAGTGAAGTATCACCAGCAAGTCTTGCGGACTCTTCTGTTGAGACTCTTAGGCCGAGAGAAGCTTCTTGTGATGTCCTCAATGACTCTTCTGCAGATAGTCTGCTTGTGAGTGAGGTATCACCAGATGCTCTCGCAACTTCTTCAGTTGATAGTCTTGTCTGTAGCGAACCATCAACAAGCGCAAGTGAAGCGTCAGCAGAAATTCTGTTTACTTCTTCGTTTGATAGTCTTGTTGTTAGTGATTCATCAGCAGAAACTCTAGCTGAAGCCTCGGTTGAGATAACTACTTCGAGTGAAAGATCAGCAGACTGTGCCATAGAAGCAAATACTGACATATCTGCAACAATTGATGCATCTGCAGAGTTTAGTGAACTTACATCAGCAGCCCTTGTTGACTCTTCAGCAGCTAGTCTTGTTGTTAGTGAGGTATCTGCAGATGCTCTAGCAACTTCTTCGTTTGATAGTCTTAGAGTTACTGAGCTGAATGAACCAGCAAGCTCATTGTAGTCCGCAAACTTGATCAATGAGAATCCAGTCCATCCGGCTGGCTGCATATCACCATCGCCATCCTTAACAACGATGTATGCATCGTTGGTACCGCTGACGTAGTATGCCCAACCTTCAACAACCTTACCGGTTGTGTCAACAACTGTTCCGATGGCGGGTTTCTCGATTGGTGTGAGTGCTTCCATTCCAGCCTGTAGTGCTGAAACTGTTGCGTAGTTGCTCATCCAGGTAACACCAGCAACTAGACCTGCTTCGATGAAGCTAACTCTAGCACCGAGTGATGTATCTGCTGATGCTCTTACTGACTCTTCGCCAGAAACTCTGGTTGTGAGTGATGCATCTGCTGATAGTCTTGTTGATGCTTCTACGCTATCAACGCTTGCTCTTGCAACTTCTTCATTTGATAGTCTTGTATCAAGTGATAGGTCAGCGGCAACTCTTGATGACTCTTCTTGAGATAGCTTAACAAGTATTGATGCATCTGAAGATAGTCTTATTGATGCTTCCAAGGTATCTGCAGAAACTCTTGCTGACTCTTCAGATGAAAGTCTTGTTGTTAGCGAGGTATCTGCTGATGCTCTGGTAACTTCTTCGTTTGATACTCTGTTGTGTAGTGATGTATCCGCAGAAGCCCTTGCTGCTTCTTCATCAGAAACTCTTACTGTGAGTGAGCTGTCTGCAGCAAGCCTTACTGACTCTTCTGCGGTAACTCTTACATCAACTGATGAAACAGCAGTTGATCTTGCTACTTCTTCAGCAGAAACTCTTACAGTTAGTGATGAATCTCCAGCTTCTCTGGCTGACTCTTCGGCAGCAACCCTAACAGTCAATGATGAATCTGCTGCTAATCTTACAGATGCTTCTGCAGTATCTGCGCTTGCTCTTGCAACTTCTTCATTTGATAGTCTTACATCAAGTGAGAGGTCTGCAGCAACTCTTGATGACTCTTCTGTTGAAAGTTTAGCTGCTAGTGATGAGTCGCCCGCTACTCTTGCTGACTCTTCAGCAGAAACTCTATTTGTTAGTGAGGTATCGCCAGATGCTCTTGCAACTTCTTCTGCAGAAACTCTTGCTTCAAGAACTGCGTCAACAGATGCTCTTGCAACTTCTTCTGTTGATAGTCTTAGAGCTAGTGATGCATCAGCAGCTTCTCTTAGAGAAAGTTCTGCTGAATCTGCGCTTGCTCTTGCAACTTCTTCAGTTGAGATTCTTGTTTCGAGGACTGTATCAACAGATGCTCTTGCAACTTCTTCAGTTGAAACTCTTGTTATTAGTGATGTATCGACAGAAGCTCTTGTTGATGCCTCTGCTGATATTGCAGCTTCAACAGATGATTTATCAGCAACTACTGACCAATCTGCCTTGAGTGCGCCATCATCGTTTGTTGCGATACCACCGGTTCCTACGCCAGATCTTGATTCGACTAGAATCTGGTCGCCGGAAATCTTTGTATTAAATGATCTTGCCATTTTATTTCCTGAGTAAAAATATATAGTTTTCTATAACCAAAACTAACTGCAACTAATTCTTTTGTTGCCAAAAATCTATTTATATTTTAAAACTCAATCAATGCAAGATAACCCCTTTTCTTCTTACTATGAGTCATTATTATAAAATATTAGTAGATTTTTATTTTTATTAAAAAATTTATTTATAATTATTTAATTTTTATACAGCATTTTTTTAATACTTCTGACATGATGATCAAATTTGCAAAAATCACTATTTAAATATTCTATGGAATATTTTGGACCAAGACCCTCATTATCCTTAAAGATAAACTCAAATTTACCAACAGGAGTTTTTCCGCATTTCATTAGCTCAAGTCCCCTCATTGACAAAAATGCCGCAAGCGAAAGATCTGATGTTACAAATTTCTCAAATTCTTTTTCCATTATAAACTCTCTTTTTATTGTCTTTCATTTATAAAGTGATTATAAATAGAAACATATAATATTACATTGTTTTCGTATTATTTTTAATATACAATAATGGCAATTTACTTATTTAACTCATCATTTTTTGATATATCTTTAAATAAATCAGTACTTTTACTTAATTCAGAATATTCCGATTCAACATCAAAAATATCAGAAAAAGTTTCTGATGATTCTTCATCTTCATGAACGTAGTTTTTACCCCTTCTTATTGGAGCCATAGGTTTGTCAGAAACCTTAATTTTATTTTTTTGTTCAACAAAAATTATTCGATTTTTTAATAAAAGCTTATTCATTTTAACTCCAAAAAAAAATGGGGAGGCTTCCCTCCCCATTTCCTAATTAATTATAGGAATCAGACTGATGAGCTAACATCGCCTGTGGATACGCCTCTTGGGTTTACGATACCAATACCAACGATCTCGCTGATAACCCAGCCCATCTTTAGCTGCTTGGGTTCGTCTGCTGGCATTACTTCGATATCCTGTCTAACTGGCATAACACCAACTAGCTCTGGCTCTGCGGTTGCAAAAGCCTTGCCTGCTGGAACTACCTTGCTAACAATTATGTCTGCACCGAAGATCTGGCCATATAGACCGGTCTGGAGTAGTTCTCTCTGTGTTACTGGATCAACCTGTGAGCTTCCTGCTGCACCTGCTGATTCCCAGTCTAGAATATCTGTAAACTGATTGATATTTAGGAAGTACTTGCTTGTTACAAGATCCCATCTGTCAATCTGTCTCTTGAGTGCGAGCATACCGCTCTTTGATAGCTGGTTGGGCTTGCTTGATGTAGCTAGACCCTGTGCAGTATTTTCACCGCCCTTGGTTACGTCGCCAGCAAAGTCAAGTGCAGCGAAAACGTTTGCGTCTTCCTGTGCCTGAATTTCCTGTCTTGCTTTCTGCTGGGCTCTGTCTACGACGTTAAATCTTCTTCTCTGAACTTCTGCGTATCTTACAGTTACGTTTGATACGATTTCAAACTCAGGAATGGTTACTCTGTCGCCAAATACCCTGCTTTCTGGTGCTGAACCATTTGATGAAATAACAACCGCAGCAACATCGATATCTCTATCGTAAACAGCTAGTGCGCCCTGTGGAAGAGGATCTACTACGACTGCTTTTCTGCCTACGCCGTTATAGTCAAGGTTTCTTCTGATTGGGGTTGCCATAGCCTGACCGAGTGCAACTTTACCTTCGGTTGTTAGTAGAGCCTGCTTAACCATATCATCTCTCTGGTCATCAGAGAATGTTGGTAGACCAGCAGCAGTGCTGCTTGACGGCTGTAGCTCCTCAACTAAAGCTGCATATTTTACTATTTGCTGTAGCGCATCTTTAAGGCTTGATGCGTTGATTTCGCCGTGTGTGTTAAAGATCTGTGTCATTTTAATTTCTCCTTTTAGACTTTTATTTATTTAAATTATGCTCTTGATGCGCCTAAGAGGTAGACGGCGTAATATTCTGGTGTAGTTAGGGAAGTACCTGTTGCTGCTGCAGCAGTTGTGCTTACTAGTGAAGCATCTGATACAGCCTGAACAAATGTTGCAACCTGCTCGCCATCAGCATCTGTGGTTAGCTTACCTACTTTTCCTGATGCCGCTGAACCATATAGAGCATTATTAACTGCTGTTGGTACCTTGCCAGAACCTTCAAATGCATCTGCTGTAACGCCATATAGACCTGGCATTGTCCATAGGGTTGCCTTGCCTGAACCGTAATGTGTTGATGGTCCAACTACAACGGCTCCTGAACCTGATGCGGTTACATATGCACCTGATGAGAAACCAGTTGCTTTACCAACAGTTCCGCCGATAACGGTGCCGTAAAGAGTACCATAGCCAGATGAACCTTCGTCAATTAGGCCGTATAGGTTTCCTGCGACTGCTGAGCCAGTTGTGAGGTGGCAGAATAGTGATGATGCTGCTACGTCTGCTGCGTAAAAGTCTGCGCTTGAAGCTGCTGTTAGTACACCAACTTCTCCGCCAACGAGACCTGTTACGCTGTCTAGTAAGTCAAACTGGCCGAGTGGTAGGTAGCCAGGTGTAAGTGGTTTTAATGCCATTGTTAATCTCCTAATAATTTTCTAGTTTGTTTATTGTTGACTTAATTAATTCATATGCTTCTTCTTTACCAGATTCTTTTGCGTGTTTAGCCAATTTATCCAAATGAAGAACGAAAGCATTTTTCGATCTAAAGTTACCTGTAGGCCCGCTGAGTAATTTTGATTCAGTCTTAGCCTGCTGCTCCAAAGTATTCTCTATTAATGCGCCGTCACCCATTGATTCAGCTATATAAACTGATTTTGGATGAGCAGATTGTATTACATCGACACTACTTTTTTCATTCAGACCATAAAGATCTTTTAGGTCTGTTTTTGGAGCTTTTGGTTTCTCATTATACATACTATTTAAGCCAGCATAATAAGATTTGGTTAGTTTATCTTCTAGACCCTTTACGGCGTCGTCATAGACAGTGACTTTTGTTTTTTCTGTTGAAGCCATTTTGCTCACAGTTAAATTATCTTTATTAATAGATTGTTGATTTTTTTGCATAAAATTTATTAAAGAAGAAGATTTTACATTTATTCCTCTTTGCTCTCTTCTATTTTCTCTGTCTTCTCTTCTGTCTTCTCTTCTTTCTCTCATTCGATCCATCATTGCGCCACCGCCAAACATACGATTATTGTTATCAGATGGTTTTTCATCGCCTAATATTTCGTCAGGTTGGCTACGAGATGATTTATAAAAATCAATGGCTCTATTTAAAGCTCTTTCTTCTGGTTCATTTGAAAAAAATCTTTTAATTTTTCCAACACCAGAATTTATTTCTCTTACCATAAATTTTTTTAATTCGTTACCAGAGTCAATATCATTGTTATAGCAATATTTTATTGCTGAAGATATTCTTTCTTCTATTGGCTCTTTTCCTATTGCATTTGGAACAAGACCTACACCACCAAGTGGTGATGAGTCATTTGGATCAACAAATGCTGTAAATTCTGGTGATGAGAAAAATCCGTCTGGACCCTCACCCTTTGCAAAGTATAATATAAATCTTTGTGGTATTGATGGTCTTCTTGTTCCAATTGAAATTCCATAAGACTGTCCAGTGGATAGAGTTACGATACCATCTACTCTTGCGTTTTGGCTAACTGAACGAGGAGGATTTAAACTCTCCTGAGAGCCATCACCACCACGACCATTATTTTTTATAGATTTTATTGCGTCAGAATTTTCATATAGAGATGCCAATTTTTTTATGTTATTGCCAACACAAGCTATGTTTTCTAATATATCTTCATGAAGACTTTTGTCAATTGCGTTTGTTTGCATCTTTAAAGAAATATTATTTAAGAAATTAGAAATAGATGATTTGCCATTTCCAGCAAAAAGCTCGTTGTTTAATTCCACGTAACGTTGTTTTTGCTGCTCAGATATTTTAGAAGATCCAATAAGTAGTGTTAAAATTTTCAGTTCATTTAATTTTTCTAAAATAGAATTTTTTTGGTTCTCAAGTTCTATATTTTCATAAAACTCCATATCAGATATGCAGCCTATCATTTCATCAAAAGTAGATGCTAATGCTTCATCATTATCTTGTATGAAATTTTTATAAATATACCATGCACCTGCGCCAAGACCTCCAAATAATGCTGCTCCAAATGTAAATGATATAATTCCTTTTATCATTGAGCCAAATTTAAACGAAGTCTCTATATATTCTTGAATTTTTTTTGGTGTAGAAAGTTTTCCCGAAGGAACGTTATTGCTGCTAGGTTTTCCGGAACCATCCCTAGGTGCAGAAGTATCCTTGGCTTTTGTAGAAGTATTCTGATCAATATCAGACCCCGCAGGCTTCTTCTTTGGTTGCGGTGTTGCGCCAAGATTCTTGCTAAAATAATCATCTACTTGTTTAATTACATATTTCTTTTGTGGATTATTTAAAAAATTAATAAAATCTGTGTAATCTGATTTTCCCGAAATCTTAATTGCCATTAATTGATCTATGTATTCTTCAAAAATTTTTGATTCTTGCGGTGTAAAGTTAAATGAACTGATATCTCCCTTAAGTTTATTCAGGTCATCAAGCTTAAGATTATTTATTTTTTGAATAATTACCGGATCCAATTTACTAATATTGGTTGCTGAAGGACCGGTTTTTTTTATTATTTCCGCCCCAAGATCAATTAAGTCATCTATTATTTTTGCAGAGGCTCGTTTTGATATTGATCTAAAAAACATCATTCTTTATCCAGTATTTCTTGAATAGTTCTTTCGATTTTATATGCTAATTTTATATTTCCATCATTAATTGCATCAGATGCCATTTGTTTTAAATCATTTATTATATGATCAGTTGTATCATCCTCTTCCCAATCCTTACCGTCATTTGAATAGGGATTATCTTGATGAAACATAAGATTGTCAGCCTGTTTGTCGCCAACCTCTGAGTCGTCAGCCAAACCAATTTGCTTTGCAGTATCTTGAACTTTTTTTAGTTCACTGCCAAGCTCTTTAACTTTCTCAACGGCTCCACCAATCGAGCTTTGCGATTCCTTAACCATGTTTAATCTTTCTTGGATTGACGAAAGCCTAACGATATTTAAAGCAATTGATTTTTCAAATTCTTTAAATACCTCACTTCGATCCCAAACTACACGATCTTCTTTCGCCCATCTTTTAGACATAATATCTCCATAAATTATTTATAAAATATTACCAGATCATAACAAAAGAAATTCAACAGTTCCTATTGTAGCGCTCGGTGGACCGGTGCAAACAGCAACACCTGGATGATTTTCTGTTGGTTGTTTTGTTGTTAAAACTCCATCAAGGCCAACATAAAGTGTTGCATTTAATGGATAAACCTGAGTTGTATCATACTGGTCAGTGGCATAGATACCTCTTTGATAATGCACGGTTATTCTTCCAGATGATATTGTGCTATCATCACCGGGTTTTGTTGCCACCCTATAAACATAACTAACGACAACCTTTACCGAATCAAACATGCCGTCATTATCTGAATCATAATTAAGTAATGTTCCAGCAGGAATTGTTATAATTCCGTTAACATAGTTAAGGTAAACTGATATACTTGATATAAAACTAGATTGTATTATATGAGGAAATTCCAGTGGAGATTGCACTTCGGATATAGTAGCTGGATGACCATTTTCATTTATTTGTATATTATTATCAGTTATTTGAACTGTAACAATTTCATCTATTTTTGGTTTTGAAAAAACAGAAGATCTTACATCATCTATGATACCTATTGGTGCAGTACCATCTGATACGCCAGCAACTATGTCATTTCCTATCAGCTTTAGTTGGCAAAAATATCCTGGCTGAAATTCTGACGTTGTATCGACTGGCAAGCTCATAGGCATTGCGTTACCGGAGTGAATTACTTTTAACATGTTTCCTCTTTAACTTATATAATTTAAAAATAGAAAAAAAATAATGGGGAGTTTCCTCCCCATTATTATACTAAGAAAATATCATTTAGATATTTTTAAGATAGTATCCCTAACCATTGCGGCAGCTTTTCGCTCGCCTCTTTCTGATAGTCTTGATGCCATCTTAACTAACTCTAGCTTTACCATTTCTTTATTTCTTGCTTCTTTAATTATATCTGATTTTACCTCTTGTGCTGTAACTTTTACAAGATCAGCAGCAAAATTTTCACCCTTTCTTCTTAATGAAGCTTCAATTTTTCCAAGTCCTTTCATTAGCTGAATATTTTTATCTGAATTCTGATAATCTGATACATCATCTGACATTTTATCATCATCTGCATAATTTGACATAGAATCCATTGCCTTATCCATGCTATCATCAGCATTATCTGGAGGCTCTTCGCTTGCTATAAAGCTTCTTGCGTCCCAACTATCGCTAGCATCATCCTCCATATCATCTTTTGCATCATCTTTCATTTCATCTTTGGCGTCGTCTTCCATACCATCTTTTGCATCATCTTTCATTTCATCTTTTGCATCATCAGCCATACCGCAATCAGCTTTATCTTCTAATTTTGGTTCAGCTTTCTTCAAAATTCTGTACATTTCTTGTGCGATCATATCGCCTGCATATTTTCTAAACATCATAACTCCTTATTTATCCCAAAGCATCTTTAGTGCTTCGACATTTGATTTTGGTTGTGATGATGGAGCATCGGATTGTACACCAACATTGATTCCACCTAGATCTGATGCAACTTTTTGAATCGAAGTTGTTCTTGCGTTAGCAACACTTCTCTTAAATGCTTCAAATGCCTTATCATCAAAATCCATAATGTCATCAACCTGTTTATCCAATGCAGTTTTCGTCATTGAAATCAATCCTTTTTTCTGCATTTCTATTGCAACATCATAAGCTCTTCTTAGTCTCAATCTATATACTTCTTTATCCTGTTCTGCTTTCTTTGTATTAAATGCCTCAGAAACGATGTCTTTCAATGCAGCAGATTTTGTGTGTGATTTTGCATCATCCTTCATTTCTTTCTTATCATCTTTCTTTGATGACTTATCTTCTTTCTTGTCTTCTTTTTTATCTTCTTTCTTCTCTTTCTTATCATCTTTCTTCATAAACTTAGGAGCTTCTTTCTTTTCTTTCATTACTTTTTTCTTTGCAGCTTCAGCAATAAAGCCCTCTCTTCTCTGTCTTCTTAAATCCATTGCTTTTGAAACAAGTTCAGATACATCGTTATCATCAGCATCATTTGATAACATATCTGTAATGCTCTCATCATCCTTTGACATATCCATAGCCATATCAGCCATGTCCATAGCATCAGATGTGTCATGAACCATATCTTCTCTCATTGTTGAGTAATCATCCGCCATATCTTTTGACATACCATCCTCAACATAGTGAGTTGCAAACTTTTTGGTTGCAACTTTCTTCATTGATGAAGCAACAGTTGATGCCATTTTAATTACCGCACTAGTTTTACCTAGTAGTTTTGCAGAATCTCTTACTGATGCAAAAGCGACTTGATTTAGCTCTGATAGGTGTTCTGAATTTAGCCTATGTGAATTCTCATAGGTTTCTGAGATCATTGCTAGTTCATCACCAGCTTCATTTAGTTCTGCAATTGCAACCTTTAGCTGCCTTACAATCATTGATGATAGCTTGATTTCACCATCAGCGCCTTCTGCGCCTGCTGCACCTTTATCTGCATCTATATTAACGGTAACGCTTCCGCCGCCTTCAATTTTGCTTAGAGCATCTCTTGATTTTGCTACAGCTTCTTCTATTTCTACTAGC
>JACCDO010307504.1_pt1 | contig 21728 bp, 20 predicted proteins | sample 7446101 | NCBI WGS metagenome assembly JACCDO01 (sample SAMN15323440, study PRJNA562643) | freshwater metagenome | isolation source: river surface water | place: USA:Blue River Watershed | collected 2017-08-16
ACAAACCCGAGGATTATAGCGGGATCGGGAGAGGTCCGTGAGAAATCTGAGGGGGTAAACCGCTACCGCTATAATTCATACGTTGGCGCCCGTAGTTCAATGGATAGAATAAGAGTTTCCGAAGCTCTCGATACAGGTTCGATTCCTGTCGGGCGCGCCACCACAAAGGAAAAGACCGATTGAATCGGCCCCACACCAAGTGTTCCTTTGTGTTTGCCTCAAAGTCTAGGATGTTTTCGGTGCCTTCAGGGCTGAGTGAAACCGGGCAACATACTCTTCGAAGGTCTCGCGGTCAGAGGCTTCGATTTCTTCTTGATCAAGTAGTGACTGTGTTGCCTGCGCCTGGCTGGTGGCCAATTCTTGTGCGGTCAATCCGGTCGTTCGCAATTGTTGAGCGTGCGTTTTGCTCAGGTTCAGGGCTTTGTCGTGGAACGATCCGCCGGATTGCTTGAGTTGCTCTAAAAACTGGGCAGAAGGCGTTTGTTTCGGGTCACGAACCTTTGCACGCTGTGCGGTAACCGCTGGTACGTACATATCGTCGTCTAGACTTTGGTCAAAGGTTTGTGCGCACTGCGCAATTTGATCAAGCAGATGATCAGCCCAGTCGGCAAGTGGGGTCTCTTGACCGTCTCGCTGCAGAAGCAGACCAGGCTGTCGCCCTTGTTTAACAACCTTTGCAAAGTTTGCGGCGCTTTCGGGGCACCAGCCGCTATCGGTAAATTCGGGGCTGTCTTCAAGGGCGCAAAATAATAGGAATGCATCGACGAAGCGCGCTGTTTGTGCCGAGATGCCCGAGGGTTGTGTTGGATCAATATCTAGGCATCGCACTTCAATATATTGGACACCACGTTCTGCAAGCGCAGTGATGGGGCGTTCGCACGGCCCTGTTGTACGTTTGGGGCGGATGCTCGAGTAGAACTCGTTCTCAATCTGCAAAACGTTGGTATTGAGTTGTATCCACTCGCCATTACGATGGGTTCCAATTTCTTGGTACGCTGGCCACGGTGTCGTGACGGCATCGTATAGGCGTTGCAGGAACATATTCAGATCGTTGTAGCAAAGCTTGAGGCCGGATTGCGCTTTGTTTTGGTAGCCGAGGTCACTCATGCGCAGGCTGGTGGCGTATGGCAAGTACATTGTGTCTGCGGTCAGCGACTCGAGACTGCCGACGTTGCCACGCAAGAACTCTTTGGAGACTGCCGGCGAGCAGCCAAACAGGTACATGAGTAACCAGTTATATCGCGTGAAGTTTCTAATTAACGAGATATACCCGGCCGAGCGGCGATCTTGTGCACTCTCTTGTTGGAGGTCAAGAAAATCCCAGAACGCTTCGTCAAACGAAAAGTTGTAATGCAAACCTGCGATACATTGCATCGTCTTTCCGTAACGCTCGGCAAGGCCGCGTCGGTAGACATGTTTGATCATCCCCGTATTTGATGTCCCGTACCAAGCGATCGGGATATCGGCGTCGGCGGGGAGTTGGGCTGGCATCGAGTGATTCCACATCAGCTCATCAGGCATTGTGGTCGCGACGACACGATGAATTTGATCGATCTCTGCCATCAAAGCATCAACGGTCGTGTGTGTGCCGGTGATGAGTTCGAGCAGTGCCTCGGAGTAGTCTGTCGTAATGCGTGGATGCGTCAACGCTGAGCCCAATGCCAACGGGTGAGCCTTCGTCGAGAGCACGCCTGCCTGATCGACGCGCAGACCTTCTTTTTCGATCCCGCGCAAGGACTGGCGCAAGACACCGGGGCGCGCAAGCAGTCGTTCGAGCCGAGTAGACAAAATAGACACAAGAAGGCCTTTAAACATTTGTAAGACCAACCATTTTAAGCTACCCGCCTCCAAGCGTGGGACACACTAAAATACAAGTCAATTTCATGACGACAAACCTATGCGCAAATTTATATCCCTCTGTTTAATATGGGTACCTCTCCTATGGCTGGCGGGTTGCACGCCGGAGTACAACTGGCGTGAGCAGTCGGTCGCTGAGGAACGGGCAGTGGTGACGTTTCCCGCGCGTACAAAAACCGAACAACGAAAAATTGAAGTGGAGGGGCTCAGCCTTACTTTTTCGTTAACTTCTGCGGCGGTTGGTGATGCCGTGTTTTCCGTGGGTTACGCCGCGCTGGATGACAGCGTGAGCGCTGCGCAGGCGAAGAGCCTCGTGAGTGCGTTTGTCCGGGCACTTTCGCGGCGCGTTGGTCAAAACACTCCCGACCAAGCAACTTCGGGTGAGCTATTTACATTTGAGTCTGATTTAAACGGTAAACCCTCCTTACTCATGGGGAGGGTGCTTGTTCATCGTGGAATGTTGATACAAGTTGTTGTGTCTGGTCCAGCCAAGTCGCTTTCACGTGAAAATGCCTCAGAGTTCATGCGATCGTTGGTGCTTCGCTAGTGTGCGGAGTTGGTTGTTGTTCTGGCGTAGTGTGGGCGCCGCAGTTGAGCAGCCCGAGGCGCAGTGCTTGGGCCACACCCGCTTGCCTGCCGTAGACTTTCAGTTTGGCGCAGGCGTTACGAAGATGAAAATTGACGGTACGTTCGGTCAACCCGAGAATCGATCCGGTCTCCCAGCTCGTTTTGCCTTTGGATACCCACTCTAGGCATTGCACTTCGCGCACAGTGAGCCGTGGCTTAGTCATTAATCAAGGTTCCCCCGTGCAGTCGGCATAATTGCGTAGTTTGCCTTGCCGGCCCGGATTTGGACATTCGCAAAACCCCTTTCATGGGGATTCTTTTGTAAGTAAGTGTCTGGCAATGTTAAACTTTGTACTCAGTTGGCGCCGATTTGCTTGATCCGCTTGCGGGCGCCTCATAAATCCCGCTAAAGAAGGTCCGTATGACAACACCGTCCAGCAAACAGGACGCACCACACGCACTCAATGCCAGCGCGCACGCGCAGGGCTCCGTAGGTGTGGTCCACACACAATACATGCACTTTGATGAGCCGTTGCCTCTGGCGAGCGGCCAAACGCTAGCTGCCTATGATCTCGCCGTCGAGACCTATGGCGCGCTCAATGCAGATGCCAGCAACGCAGTGTTGATCTGTCACGCGCTGAACGCCTCGCATCACGTCGCTGGTATCGCCGCCGACAATCCTGACGATATTGGTTGGTGGGACAACATGGTCGGCCCTGGCAAGCCGGTAGATACCAATATATTTTTTGTGATTGGGATTAATAACCCCGGCTCTTGTTTTGGCTCAACGGGACCCGCTTCGATCCGGCCAGACACGGGTAAGCCTTGGGGCGCAGCGTTTCCTGTACTGACAGTAGAAGATTGGGTGCAAGCGCAGGCGCGTGTTGCGGATAGACTCGGTGTGAAACGTTTTGCCGCTGTGATGGGCGGATCCTTAGGTGGGATGCAAGCCTTAAGTTGGGCGATGACGCTTCCTGAGCGCGTTAAACATTGTGTCGTGGTCGCAAGCACGCCTCGATTGTCTGCGCAAAATATTGCATTTAACGAAGTTGCACGTCGTGCCATCATCACTGATCCAGAGTTTCATGGTGGCGACTACTACGCACACGGAGTCGTGCCGCGCAATGGTCTATCTGTTGCCCGGATGGTTGGGCACATCACGTACCTCTCCGATGATGACATGGCAGAAAAATTTGGTCGCACGCAGCGTGCACCCGCTGCCGGCGGTGCATACCATTACGGTTACGGCGTAGAGTTTGAGGTGGAGTCCTATCTGCGCTACCAAGGTGAAAAGTTTTCAAAATATTTTGATGCAAATACTTACTTATTGATCACACGGGCCTTGGATTATTTTGATCCTGCACGTGAGACAGGTGGGGATCTCGCACGCGCGCTGAAGCCTGCCACCGCAGACTTCCTGCTTGTATCGTTTACGACCGATTGGCGGTTTGCGCCTGCGCGCTCACGCGAAATCGTTCGTGCCTTGTTGCAAAACGGTCAGCCAGCCACCTACGCTGAAATCGATGCGCCGCATGGGCACGATGCATTCTTGTTGGATGATGCGCGTTACCACGGCGTGATGCGCGCATATTTTTCGCGGATTTCGGCAGGGTTGTCGCAGGTGAATAATGGGGTACAGCCATGAGTCCGCAGCTTTCTCAAATGAGTTTACGCGCTGACCTTGTACGAATTTCGCAATGGATTCGACCCAATAGCAGTGTGCTTGATCTTGGCTGCGGTGATGGCGCCTTGCTTGGACATCTGAAGCAAACGAAAGGTATTCGGGGTGTGGGTGTTGAGATCAGCGATGCGCGCGTTTTGTCTTGCGTGCAGCGCGGTGTGCACGTGATTCAGCAAAACCTTGAAGACGGGCTTGCCATGTTTGATGATCAGCAATTCGACACAGTAGTCTTGTCGCAGACGCTGCAGTCGATGCATCGAACTGAGCATATCTTGCGTGAAATGGCCCGTGTCGCCCGTGAGGCAGTGGTCTCCTTCCCGAACTTTGGATACTGGCCGCATGGCTGGTCTATTTTGCGTGGACGGATGCCCGTGACAGGGCAAATGCCGTACGACTGGTATGACACACCCAACATACATTTATGCACACTGAAAGACTTTGAGCGACTCGCGGCGAAGCTCGATTTCACGATCCTTGAGCGCGCGACATTTAATGATGCGCGCGAAGTGAAGTTGCTCGCTGGGTGGCGTAGTACGCTGGCCGCCTATCGCTTTACGGCTGTGCGGCCATGAGTGAACCTACCCGCGAACCGACTATTCCAGCATCACAGCTCTATACGCGCCGTCGTGTCGCACCACTGTTAGCGCTTGGCTTTGCGAGTGGCTTACCCCTCGCGTTGACAGGCGGGACACTGCAAGCATGGGCGACAGTTGAACAGGTCTCGTTGCAAGAAATTGGATTCCTCACCCTGGTGGGAACCGCTTACACGCTGAAGTTTTTATGGGCTCCGCTTGTTGACCGCTATGCGCCACCGTTCTTGGGACGTCGGCGTGGCTGGATGCTCATCATGCAGATTTTGCTTGCACTGGGAATGATGGCGATGGGCTTGATGTCCCCGGGTCAGAGTTTGTTACCGCTCGCATTACTTGCTGTAGCGGTCGCATTTTGTTCGGCAACACAAGATATTGCGTTTGATGCGTATCGCAGCGATGTCCTAAAAAAAGAGGAGCGTGGAGCTGGTGCTGCGTTATCCGTGTTGGGCTATCGTCTCGCAATGCTCGTGTCGGGTGGGCTCGCGCTGATCCTCGCGGATCAATGGTTGGGTTGGGGTCAAACCTATGTGCTCATGGGCGTGCTGATGCTAATTGTTGCTATGGCAACATTTTGGGCGCCCGAGCCAGCGGTTCCTGCCGAGACGCCGCGTTCATTAGCCCGTGCCGTGGTTGAGCCATTTAAAGAATTTTTTTCACGACCCGAAGCATTAACAGTTCTCTTGTTGATTGTGTTGTACAAACTGGGTGATGCATTTGCTGGCGCGCTATCCACTACCTTTTTAATTCGTGCGGCCGGCTATTCGGCCACAGAAGTTGGTACGGTGAACAAGCTGTTAGGACTTGCAGCAACAATTTTTGGTGCCTTGGCGGGCGGAGCCTTGATGGCTAAGCTCGGTTTGTATCGCTCACTTTTGTTATTTGGCTTGCTGCAGGCCGTGTCTAACTTAGGCTTTTGGTTGATTTCGGTCGGACCACATAGCGTATGGTTGATGGCGGCGGGTGTCGCCTTGGAGAACTTGTGCGGTGGCATGGGGACAGCCGCTTTTGTTGCGCTGTTAATGGGGCTATGCAATCGTGAATTCTCAGCAACACAGTTCGCCCTACTGTCTGCACTGTCGGCGGTTGGTCGCACGTACTTGGCTGGGCCGCTTACGCCACCCCTCGTCCAGTCTGTTGGCTGGCCAACATTTTTTCTGCTGACCGTAGCCATCGCATTACCGGGCCTACTGTTACTGCGCTGGCGCCGCGCCGATATCGAAAGGATTGATGGACGCGCCGACGCGTAATTGGGTGTCGGCTTTACTCGTCCCTACGACAGACTAAAGTCGTAATCAATGGTGAGCGGTGCGTGGTCCGAGAAGCGTTCGTCCTTGTAGATGCTTGTGCTTCGGGCGCTGGCCGCTAAGCCAGGTGTTGCGAGTTGGTAATCTAGACGCCACCCAACGTTCTTTGCCCAGGCCTGTCCGCGATTACTCCACCACGTGTATTGTTCTGCCCGCTCATCGAGCTGTCTGAAGACGTCGATAAAGCCAATTTCTTCTAAGACATGTGTTACCCAAGCGCGTTCTTCAGGCGTGAAACCTGAATTTTTTTGATTGGATTTCCAATTCTTTAGGTCGATTTCTTTGTGCGCAATATTCCAATCCGCGCAAATGACGTACTCGCGCTTCGTCTTCTTGTGATCATCCATCAACGCTTGCATCCAAGGACCAAAATGATCGAGAAAGCGAAACTTCGCTTCCTGTCTTTCTGGACCGCTGGACCCAGAGGGGAGGTAAGCGCTGATCACGGATAGCTTTGGCCAGTCAGCTCGAATGATGCGACCTTCGCTATCGAACTCAGGTGAGCCCATGCCAGTGGTAATCGCTTTAGGGGTCTGTTTCAGGTAGATTCCAACACCGCTGTAGCCTTTTTTTTCTGCCGCGTAGAAGTGTCCGGTGTAATCGTGAGGATGTTGAAGGTCTTCGTTGATATCCTCCAAGTGGGCTTTAAGCTCTTGGAGGCACACAATGTCGGCTTGGTGCTGTTTAAGCCAAGTTGCGAGTCCCTTGTTATACGCCGAGCGGATGCCATTCAAGTTAAGTGAGGTGATGCGCAGCACAGAAAAGCTCCTAGTCGGTGAGATAATTACAAGTCGTTAAGTTTATCAACGCGGGGTCATGCCATGTCCAGCAGTTCAGATCGTCGTGCTTTCGTGCAATTCGCTCTTGATGAGGGCGTTTTAAAGTTTGGCAGCTTTGTCACCAAATCGGGTCGCACCAGCCCCTATTTTTTTAATGCTGGCTTGTTTAACTCCGGTGCATCAGTCGGTCGCTTGGCTCAATTTTATGCCCAGGCACTTGTTGATGCGAAGTTGCCCTTTGATATGTTGTTTGGACCGGCTTACAAAGGCATACCACTAGCCACAGCGACCTCGGTGGCGCTTGCGACGCATCCTTCCCTAGCAGGGCGAGATATTCCTTTTGCGTATAACCGTAAGGAAGCAAAGGATCACGGTGAGGGAGGGGTGTTGGTCGGTGCGCCACTTAAAGGCAGGGTAGTCATCATCGACGATGTCATCACCGCCGGCACATCGGTCAAAGAGTCGGTAGAGATTATCGAGGCTGCAGGCGCCACGCCTTGTGCCGTGCTTATCGCGATGGATAGGATGGAGCGCGCAGGTCCCGACGGCGCGCTGTCACCGCATTCGGCTGTTCAGGAAGTGCAACAGCGCTATGGTTTGCCCGTTGTCAGCATTGCTTCACTGACCGACATTCTTGATTTATTAAAAAACAATCAAGAGTTCGCGCAATATCAAGAAGCGGTGTTGGCCTACCGCACTCGTTACGGCGTAACTGGGTAAAACTAAGCGTCGAGTTTCGCTTTGAGTAAGTCGTTGACTTGCTGAGGATTAGCTTTACCTTTAGCGGCTTTCATAATTTGCCCAACGAGCGAATTAAAGGCCTTTTGCTTGCCCGCGCGATACTCGGCAACAATAGCCGCCTGCTCTGCTAAGACCGCATCAATCATCGCTGAGATCGCCCCAGTATCGTTAATTTGTGTCAGACCTTTTGCCTGAATAATGACATCGGCCTGGCCATCGTGCTCGCCAAGCCACATCGCAGCGAAGACGTCACGGGCGATTTTGTTTGAGATTGTCCCGTCAATAATCCGTACCAATAGTCCACCGAGCATTTTGGCGCTGACGGGACATTCAGTAATCGTCTTTTCTTCGCGATTGAGCGTGGCCGATACTTCACCCATCATCCAGTTGGCGGCTAATTTAGCCTGTCCTGCTGGTAACGTTTGGGTTAGCTCTTCGAAATAGCCTGCAAGCTCGCGGCTGCTTGTTAGTTGTGCCGCATCAACTGGGGCGAGTCCATATTCGTTGACGAAACGCTCGCGCAAGGCACTGGGGAGTTCTGGCATCGATTGACGAACTTCTTCGATCCAGCCTGGCGCGATGACAAGCGGGGGAAGATCAGGATCTGGAAAGTAGCGGTAATCATGTGCGTCTTCTTTGCTGCGCATGCTGCGCGTCTCGTCGCGGTCTGAATCATAGAGCCGTGTTTCTTGCACAACCTTGCCGCCGTCCTCAATGAGTTCGATCTGACGTCGCACTTCATATTGAATCGCACGTTCAAGGAAACGAAACGAGTTCACGTTTTTGATTTCGCAACGGGTGCCGAACTCTTTCTGGCCCTCAGGACGTACTGAGACATTCGCGTCCACTCGGAACGAGCCTTCTTGCATATTTCCATCGCAAATGCCTAGCCACATGACTAGGCTATGCAGGGCTTTGGCGTACGCCACAGCTTCTGCAGCAGAGCGCATTTCCGGCTCTGACACGATTTCAAGCAGTGGCGTGCCGGCGCGATTCAGGTCTATGCCAGATGATGATTCGCCGTGCGGGCCAACGAAGTTGTCGTGCAGCGATTTGCCAGCATCTTCTTCTAAGTGTGCGCGCGTCAAATTGACAGTTTTTTCAGTATCGCCAACAAAAAAACTGAGTGATCCACCCAGTACGACGGGAATCTCAAACTGACTGATTTGGTAGTTTTTTGGTGAATCAGGGTAGAAGTAGTTTTTTCGCGCAAAGATAGAACGCGGCGCAACTGTCGCGCCGACAGCCAAACCAAAGCGGATGGCGCGATCTACCGCCGCGCGATTCATGACGGGTAGTGAGCCAGGTAATGCGAGATCCACTTCATTCGCTTGCGTGTTCGGTAGGGCGCCGTATTGTGTGCTACTGCCCGAAAAAATTTTGGTCTGGGTCGAAAGTTGTGTGTGTGTTTCGAGTCCGATGACGATTTCCCATGCCATTATGCTTGCCCCGCAATGCGTTGATGCCAGTCTGTTGTTTGCTGATATTGATGCGCAACAGCAAGCAGTCGCCCTTCATCAAAATAATTGCCAATAATTTGTAGACCGATTGGGAGTTCACGCCCGGCAGCGCTTCGACCAAAACCACATGGAATAGACATACCTGGCAAGCCTGCTAGGTTCAAACCGAGTGTGTAGACGTCTGCGAGCCAATCAGCGGTGGGATCATCCTGACTGTGTCCGATGGGAGCCGCGACTGTTGGCGTGACGGGGCCCATGATGACATCACATTGTGTTGTTAGCGCAGCTTGAAAATCGTCAGCGATCATGCGACGCAGTCTTTGCGCTTGCAAGTAGTAAGCGTCGTAATACCCATGGGAGAGAACGTAGGTGCCAATCAAAATGCGGCGTTGAACTTCCGGACCAAACCCTTCTGCGCGGGAGCGCGCCATCATGTCCGTCAGATCAGTGTAGTGTTCGCTGCGGTGTCCGTAACGCACGCCATCGTAGCGAGATAGATTGCTTGAAGCCTCTGCTGGCGCAATGACGTAATAAGCGGGAATCGAAAGCTGTGTGCGCGGGAGTGAGATATCGACACGCTTCGCCCCGAGCGATTCAAATTGAGCGATGGCGGCTTCGACGGCTTGTGCGACTTCATTATTCAATCCTTCGCCAAAATATTCACGCGGCACACCTATGCGCAGCCCTTTTAATGGTTGGGACCCTTGTGATGCGTATTGCGTTGTTGCGCTTTGGTAATCGCCTCGGATTCGTCCGGGAGCGTTTGCTACGCCGTGACATTGTTCGGCACTCGTCGCGTCTTTAGGATCAAAGCCGCTCATGGTGTCCAAGAGCTCAACCAGGTCGGCTGCGCTGGCTGCCAGGGGGCCAGCCTGATCTAAGCTTGAGCCGTAGGCAATCATGCCGTAGCGAGAGATGGTGCCGTAAGTAGGTTTGATTCCGCTGACACCGCACAATGCGGCAGGCTGTCTGACCGAACCACCGGTGTCGGTTCCTGTTGTGGCCATGACAAGCTTGGCTGCGACGGCAGAAGCGGAGGCGCCCGACGAACCACCTGGCACGGCGCTGTGATCCCACGGATTGCGCGCTGGACCGAACACGGAGTGCTCGTTGCCAGATCCCATGGCGAATTCATCGCAATTGAGTTTGCCGAGGCTCACGCAGCCTGCATCGCGCAATTTGCGAACGACCGTTGCGTCAAAGGGGCTGACGTAATGTTTGAGCATGTTGCTGCCGGCCGTGCTGCGCCAACCCTCTGTCACAAACAAATCTTTGTGGGCGATTGGTATCCCAGTCAATGGACCTGCTGTACCCGCCGCGATCGCTGCATCAGCTGCGCGCGCCTGTGCCAGCGTGAGGTCTGCGTCGACATGGACGAAGGCGTTCAGCACCGCTTGGTCTTGAATTTCTTTCAGGCAGTCTTGGGCGAGCTCGGTTGCGCTGAGCTGACGGTCTGACAACGCTCGGCCGAGTGCCGCCAACGAGTTGAACTGGAGCAGAGTGTTGGACATCTTATTCAATAACCTTAGGAACCAGAAACAAGCCTTGGGCTGAGCCTGGAGCGTTTGCCATCAGAGCCGCCCGGCGCTCAATTGACGATACTTCAGTGACCTGGTCGTCGCGTAGTCGCAGGGACACCTCGGTCACCGCAGACAACGGGTGGGCCAAAGGCTCGATCCCAGTGGTATCGACAGCTTGTAAGGTTTGGATGATGCCTAATATCTTGTTCAGATCCGTTTTGGCCTGGATTTGCTGAGCTTCGGTAAGGTGCAGCCTTGCCAGGCGGGCGATACGGACGACTTCTTGGTCGGTGAGAGCCATGGGCGTGGGTTGATCCATTTCAGGGGGGTTGACCCCTTGGTTCAGGGATAAACGAGAGGCATATTTTGCCGTTACTTAGAGAATTATAAGTTATGATAGAAGGTCAATCGCAGCGCGTTGCGCGCGTCAATTTTTTCTGGCTAGGCACTCATGTTCGGATTCCTTCGTAGTTATTTTTCCAGCGATATGGCAATCGACCTCGGGACGGCCAACACGCTGATTTATGTTCGGGGCAAGGGCATTGTGCTCGATGAGCCATCCGTCGTGGCGATTCGCCATGATGGCGGCCCCGGAGGAAAAAAAATCATCCAGGCGGTTGGTCGCGAGGCAAAACAGATGCTCGGACGTGTTCCGGGCAACATCGAGGCGATTCGCCCCATGAAGGACGGTGTGATTGCCGATTTCACCGTAACCGAGCAGATGCTCAAGCAATTCATTCGCATGGTTCATCCACGCAATATGTTTGCCCCGAGCCCCCGTATTATCGTTTGCGTGCCATGTGGATCGACACAGGTCGAGCGCCGTGCGATTCGGGAGTCAGCGCTCGGTGCGGGTGCAAGCCAGGTGTATCTGATTGAAGAGCCAATGGCTGCCGCAATTGGCGCCGGACTCAATGTCTCGGATGCGAGTGGCTCGATGGTGGTCGATATCGGTGGTGGCACAACTGAAGTTGCGGTGATTTCGCTCGGCGGCATGGTTTACAAAGGCTCCGTGCGTGTCGGTGGCGATAAATTCGATGAAGCAATCGTCAATTACATTCGTCGTAATTATGGAATGTTGATTGGTGAGCCTACTGCCGAGTTGATCAAGAAGGAAATTGGATCGGCATTCCCTGGCTCAGAGGTCCGAGAGATTGAAGTGAAGGGCCGCAACCTCGCAGAGGGTGTGCCGCGCAGCTTTACAGTTTCCTCCAACGAGATCCTTGAGTCATTAACGGATCCGTTGAATCAGATTGTCTCTGCCGTGAAAATTGCGCTGGAGCAAACACCTCCGGAACTGGGCGCCGACATCACCGACAAGGGTATTTCCTTAACTGGTGGTGGTGCCCTGTTGCGCGATCTCGATCGATTATTACAAGAGGAAACTGGTTTGCCGGTGATCGTTGCAGATGATCCACTCACTTGCGTGGTACGTGGATGTGGCGACGCTCTGGAGCATCTGGAAAAACTAGGCGCGATCTTTATTAACGACTAGTTGCCCTGAACCTTCTGCCATTCAAGCCCGGTGCAACTGGGTTTGAATATCTCGGGACCGGGTCACTTTGTATTGAGTGTTCATGCAACGACACGTCACCCTACGACTTTTTCGGCAAGGCACCGCCGCCGAAGTTACGCTGACTTTCCTTCTGCTCATCGCAGTAGCGTTGTTGGTGACGGACGCTCTGTGGAAAACCTCCAATCCTTTTCGGCAAACCATTGCTACGGTTGTCTATCCGTTTCAGCGATTAGTCATGCTCCCCAAGGATGCATTGAATGCATTTGATGGGTGGTTGAATGCAGCATCCCTAATTAAAACAGAGAGCGAGGCGCTTCAACGTCAGCGCATTGAAATGGCGCAAGTGACCACGCGTGCCGCGTTACTTACTGCAGAGAACGAGCAGCTCAGACGCCTCTTGGGCGTATTGGAAAAAGCTGCCGATCGGCCCGCAGTGGTGGTTGAGGTCCTTTACGAGCCATCGAGCGCATTTGTGCGACGTATCGTGTTTAACAAAGGCAGTCGTGCTGGCATTGCACCGGGTATGCCCGTCATAGACGAGAGCGGTGTTGTCGGGCAGATCACGAGAGTAACAGCCATGACCTCAGAGGCTGCGATGCTGACGGATGAGGCCGTCTCGATTCCCGTTCAAGTACTGCGCAATGGGCTACGCTTGATTGCCTTTGGCTCCGGATCACCCGGCAAAGTTGAAGTGCGCTACTTCTCGTCGGATGCGGATATCAAGGATGGCGATACATTGGTGACCAGCGGCGTAGGTGGTGTATTTCCTCCTGGCTTGTTTGTGGGTCGTATCGACCGTGTAGAACGCAGTCCCGCCTCTGGTTTCGCGCGTGCAGAAGCCAAGCCCTTATCGCATCCAGAGCGAAACCGACACTTTCTGGTATTGCAGGTATCACTCGATGGTGATCAAGCCTTCTTAACCCCAGGTGCTGCACCTACACCGGAGCCGGTTCGTGAACCAACAACCGGAAAATAAAGGGACGAGCCCAATGGCCAAGCATTCGCTGGGTGCTTCTTTATCGCAAGCTCGGAATCTGCAGCCGCATTCGCTTGAAACCGTCATGGGATGGCGCTACATCTGGGCAACAACTATTTTTGTGTGGCTGCTTTCTTTGCTACCTTGGAGAAGCTGGGCAATTACGCCTGATATTCTTTTGGTGGTGATCGCATTTTGGTCGTTTCATGAGCCCCGTCGAATGGGGATGGTTGCAGCCTTCTGCTTTGGGTTGACGTTGGATGTGCACGATGTCGGCCCCCTCGGCTTACAGGCGTTGCTTTACGCCTTGGTGGTGTACGGGACGCAATTACTACACCGAAGGTTGATGCGTTTTGACTTGTTACGACAGGCAATGCATTTGGTTCCCTTATTTGTCGGCGCTAAGTTGGTCACGGTGTTAATTGGTACGTTCATCGTGAGCGCGTGGCCTGGTTGGGCCTGGCTACCAGGCGTTCTGCTGACCGTTGCTTGTTGGCCGCTTGTCGGCTGGCTGCTGCTCTTGCCTCAGCATCGCATGGACGATGTTGGCACGGGCATCCGCTAAAGCGCTGCGCGTATGTTTGATTTCAAGAAAACCGATCAACTACAAAAAAACAAATTTTTGTTTCGCGCAGTCACGGCTGGACTATTCGCGATCGTATGTTTTGCTGTACTCGTATTCCGGTTTTGGGTGCTTCAGGTGGATCGTCACGATAGTCTCTCGGCAAGAGCCGATAACAATCGTATGGCTGTCGTTCCGATCCCGCCGCGCCGTGGGGATATCCTTGATCGCAATGGTGAGGTGCTTGCGCGCAACGTGCTGAGTTTTACCCTGGAAGTGGTTCCCGCGAAAGCCGGCAATCTTGATGAACTACTGAGCAAGCTGACGCCCATTTTCTATGTAGGACCTGCTGATCAGCGACGATTCAAACGGCGAGTTGCTGAAAGTGGGCGTTATGCTGGCGTCGTATTACGTAACAATCTGAATCAGACAGAGGCTGCTTGGTTTTCTGCGCACTCAATGCGCTTCCCGGGAGTTGAACTCAGGGCGCGGTGGGTGCGTGAGTATCCGCAAGGCCAGGCGGCCGCGCACGTCGTGGGTTATGTTGGTCGGATATCCGAGCAAGACTTGCATGCGCTTGAAGAAAAAAATGAGCTTGGTAATTATCGTGGGACCGACATCATCGGTAAGAAAGGAATTGAAAAAACCTACGAGTCGCTTTTGCATGGAAAGACTGGGCTAGAGGAATTAGAAATCACAGCACGCGGGCGACCAGTCAGGGTGCTGCGAAAATTGGATCCGATGCCAGGCGCCAATCTGACGCTCTCGCTCGATATGGGATTACAACGTATCGCCGAAGATGCATTTAAAAACTTACGTGGTGCGCTAGTTGCGATTGAGCCGTCAACGGGTGAAATTCTTGCGTTTGTGTCGCAGCCTTCGTTTGACCCGAACCTATTTGTAGATGGGATCGATGTTGAAAGTTGGCGGCGTCTGAATGAATCGCCTGACCATCCGCTTATTAACCGGCCAGTCTATGGAACGTATCCGATTGGCTCCACCTATAAACCGTTCGTTGCTCTTGCAGCGCTTGAATTAAAGAAGCGGCGTGCTAACGAGCGCATAGACGATCCTGGTTTTTTTGAGTTTGCAGGCCAGCGTTTCAGAAATGCGGGTTCCGCAGCTTTTGGTTCTATCGACATGCACCAGGCGCTCGTGGTTTCGTCTGATACGTATTTTTATTCTTTGGGCCCCGAGATTGGTGTCAACGCGCTCCATGATTTCATGAAGCCTTTTGGTTTTGGTCAGTTAACGGGCGTGGATATTGAAGGTGAGCGCCGGGGGGTGCTGCCCTCAACGGAGTGGAAACGTACTGCGTACAAAACACGTGATCAACAGCGATGGTACGCGGGCGAGACCGTTTCGGTGGCCGTTGGGCAAGGGTATAACTCCTTCACACTCATGCAGTTAGCGCAGGCGACAGCTGTTCTCGCAAATGATGGTGCCTACATGAAGCCGCATTTGCTGCGGTCGATTCGCGACTCCTTGTCGGGTGAGCAAAGTCCGGTTGAGCCGCAGACAGAACATACGATCGCACTCAAGCGTGAAAACTTAGAGGTGATCAGGCGCGCGCTCACGGATGTGACGGTGTCAGGTACCGCGAGCCAGGCTTTTGCGGGCGCACCTTATCAAACAGCAGGGAAGACTGGAACGGCGCAAGTTTATAGCCTGCGTGGCGCAAAGTATCAGAGCTCGGCAATTGATGAGCGGTTGCGGGATCATGCCTTGTTTATGGCGTATGCGCCTGCCAAGCAGCCCAAAATTGCGATAGCGGTTCTCGTCGAGAATGCGGGATGGGGCGGAAGTGTTGCTGCCCCGATCGCTCGTAAGGTGTTTGATGCATGGTTATTGCGTGATCAGAGCGCAGCATCGTCTGGGTCGTCTATCCCGCCTGCCGCATCTCCAGTGCGAGGTGCTCGATGAAGATGTTGTTTAGATTTTGTGTGCGGGCGTTTACTGCGATCGATTGGCCATTGATGGTCATCTTGCTCTTGCTTGCTGGCGCAGGGCTGATAGTGATGCATTCTGCAGTGGGAGGAACAGACTGGCGTTTCGCGGATCAGGTGCGGAACTTTGCAGTCGCATTTGTAGCGATGTGGGTCGTGGCGATGACGCCGCCGCACATCATCGTTCGAATGGCAATCCCCTTCTATGCTGTCGGTCTGTTACTTTTGTTTGCTGTGATGTTTTTTGGTGATACCAGTAAGGGCGCAACACGTTGGTTGAACATAGGTTTTACGCGCATACAGCCATCCGAGATGATGAAAATTGCGGCGCCGCTGATGCTGGTGTGGTATTTCCAGTCACGGGAAGGATCGGTAAAAGTTCTGGACTTTCTTGTTGCGGGGGCGCTACTAGCCGTTCCATTTCTGTTGATAGTGAAGCAGCCTGATCTGGGAACAGCCCTGCTCGTGTTCGGCGCTGGGTTTTGCGTGATGTATTTTGCCGGTTTGTCTTTCAAGTTGCTCGTGCCGTTGCTCATTGCAGGGGTGATTGGTATTGGAACGATCGTGGCGTATCAAGAGGACTTATGTCAGCCTGACACGACCTGGATCGGCTTACACGACTATCAGAAGCATCGGGTGTGCACCTTACTTGATCCGAGTACCGATCCCTTGGGTAAAGGCTTCCATATCATTCAGTCGACGATTGCCGTGGGATCCGGCGGTATTTACGGCAAAGGGTATATGAGTGGTACGCAGAGTCAGCTGGATTTCATTCCTGAGCGCACCACCGATTTTATTTTTGCGGTGTTCGCTGAAGAGTTTGGTTTATACGGCGGCGTAACGTTGTTGGTGTTATATCTAGTGTTGATCGCGAGAGGGTTGTCGATCGCTGTTGGAGCACCGACTCACGCTAGCCGCTTACTGGCCGGTGCGTTGACGATGGTTTTGTTCATTTATGTGTTTGTGAATATCGGAATGGTGACCGGGATTTTGCCGGTCGTGGGTGTGCCGCTACCCTTCTTGAGTTATGGAGGGACCGCTCTGCTCACGATTGGAATTGCATGCGGCATTCTCATGAGCATTAGTAAGTCCAGTGCGTCGCGAGAGGAAGCGCAGCGCAGTTTTATTTGAGCACTCTGTCACTGATTAAGCCATCGAGAAGCTTGCGAATCGGTGCAGGCAATCCTTTGCTGTTGAGCGTATTTATTTCTACCCATTGCGCTGATGGCTGCGTTCCTCTGCGTCCTGTTGACAGGTCGGATCGCTTGACGTGCACGATGATCGGCGCGATCGTCAGGCGGTAGTGCGTAAAAACATGTAAGAACGCCGGTAGCTTCTGGATTTGCGTGGCTGCAATACCGAGTGACTGACAAAAGTCAGTGTTTGATGTGTCCGTGCTGAACTCTGGCAGACTCCAGAGTCCTCCCCAGATTCCAGTTGCTGGTCGTTGCTCGAGCAGGATGTGGCCTGGTCGGTATGCAATCATGACTGTGACACTGCGCTCCGGTAAGGTTTTGCGCGCGCGTGCCGTCGGTAACTCCTCTGTGCGTCCCTCTTTATAAGCAACGCAGTCGGAGCGAATTGGACATTCTTGACATCGTGGTCGGCTGCGCGTGCAGAGGGTTGCTCCCAAGTCCATGAGACCTTGCGTGTATGACCCCATCGCGTCTGGGTCCTCATTGCAAGCACGCGCCGAGGGGAGCTGTTCTCTCGCCATCGCCCAAAGTTGTTGTTCGACGACGCGCGTGCTTGGGTCACCTTCGATGCCTGCGTACCGAGCGAAGACACGCTTAACATTTCCATCCAAAATCGCTGCACGCTCGCCGAAACAAAAAGCGGCTATTGCAGCTGCTGTGGAAGGGCCGATGCCCGGCAGCGTCACTAACTCTTGTGCTGTGCTGGGAAAGATACCGTTCCATTCTGTCACGACACGTTGCGCACAGGCGTGGAGATTGCGTGCGCGCGCGTAGTACCCAAGGCCTGCCCATTGCGCCATGACTTCCGGCGAGGAAGCTTGGGCTAGCTTCTTGACCGTTGGAAATACTTTTAAGAACCGTGCGTAATAGTCTATTACGGCCGCCACTTGAGTCTGTTGCAGCATGATCTCCGATAGCCAGACCCTGTAGGGATCTTTAGTCTGCTGCCACGGCAAGCCATGTCGGCCGTGCACGCGCTGCCATGCTATTAATCGCGGGGCGATGCGCATCTCGGCGACAGTCTTTAAAACCGTGTGTTGCGCTCGACAGACCAGCGCGCGGAGAGCGCTCCTAGGCATGCGACCGAAACGACAGAAAGCAAAAGTAGTGGGGTGGAGGGCAAGGTCAGCGCAAATTCGGTGTCATAGCTGCGCGCCAAAGAGGCTAGTGCATCATTTAACGGAAGCAGAGCACCCCGCGCGATACCGATGCTAATGAGTGCAGCGAACGAGCAAGTGATCGCACCGAGATATAAAAACGGTCTGCGCACAAAACCCTCGGTGGCGCCCACCAGCCTCGCAACACCAATTTCTTCGCGTTGCGACAGTGCTTGCATACGCACCGTGTTGAAGACAGTTGCGAGCACAACCAGCATGACACTGAGGGCGAGGAGCAACAGGCCAACTTTGCCAAAGCGCAACAACGCCTCTAGGCGTTGCACCCAGGCACTGTCTAGCTGCACCAGGTCCACGTTGGGCCAAGCGCGCCAAAGACGCGCCAGTTCGTCCGCGCGTGCAGCAAGATCTTCCCCGGGAGTGAAGGCGACAACGACGGCGTCGGGCAGAGGGTTGCTTGGAAGCACTTTTAGCGCCTGCTCCCAAGCTGGATTTTCGCGGAGGTCCTTCAGCGCACGGTCTTTTGGGATGACGCGTACGCCTGATACCTGGTGCCCATGCTCCGAGCGAATGCGTTTCGCTAACTGGTCTGCTGCATTGCTCGCGGCGTCAACTTTGAGAAAAATGGTTAGCTCTGGGTTGACCGAGACTTGCCTTGCGACGGGTTCAACTGAGAGCAGGAGTGACGCGCCTAGCAGGGGTAGTGAGAGGGCGAGTGCGATCACCAAAAGATTGGTTAAGGACGAAATGGGTTGGGAAATCAATCGTCGCAACGTGACCGCGAGCGCATAGCGATGCTGACGGAGCAAACTTTTCATCAGGCAATCCCTCCCAGCGAGGGCTCATTTCTATCAAGCTGTTGATTTGATTCAGAATTTTTATTGGCGGGTGCTCGCATTTGTGCTGAGTCAGCGAACCGACCTGGATCGATTTTGAAGGCTCTGGTGGCATATTCCGCCATGAGTTCATCATCGTGAGATGCGATGAGGGTGGTGACACCCACACGATTAAAGTCTTTGAATACAGACATAATTCGGCGTGCCGTGTCGCGGTCAAGGCTGGCCGTTGGTTCGTCGGCGATCAGAATCGCTGGCCGATTGACGATCGCACGCGCGATAGCCAGTCTCTGCTGTTCCCCTCCTGACAGTTCGATCGGTGGCGCACTTTCTTTTGCGGACAGGCCCACCTTTTCCAGCGCCGCGCGGGCTCGGGCGCGCGAGACATCGGCCGCGAGGCCTGTGACGGCGAGGGGTAGCAGTACGTTGTCAATGACGCTGCGGTCGTACAGCAGATGCGTGTCTTGCAAAATCACCCCGACGGCGCGTCTGAGGTAGGGTCTTGCGCGCGGTGACAAATTCTCGATGCGCTGGCCGTTAACCTGAATGGATCCGCGGGAGGGCGGTTCCAACCCACCAATTAGCTTGAGCAGCGTAGATTTCCCGGCGCCGGAGGGGCCTGCGACGTACACAAACTCGCCTGCGGAGACTTTGAAGCTGATGTCAGCCAGGATGCTGCGCCCTTGGCCGTAGGATTTGAAAACGTGTTGGAATTCAATCATGGTTGAACCGAATATAAGTCGTCATCATAACGCTGAGCGATGTCTATATACAGATTATGGAGTGTTAGCACCATATTGGGAGGTGCTTGCACTATTTTGGGAGATTGACTGCAAGGGATTTCCCCCATACATTGCGGTCATGGGTAAGGCTACCATTGGTGCCTTGCACAAATTACTAACTCGACATTCCCTAGGTTTGTCGTCCCCTGTCGTGATCTGGAGATCGACTTATGAAATTTTTAAAACTAGCACTCGTTGGCGCCGCGCTTGTTGCTGCCAACACCGCCGTTCAAGCGGGCCCAACTTTTGACGCCATCAAGAAAAAAGGTTTTGTCCAGTGCGGTACGAACACCGGCTTGGCTGGCTTTTCGGCTCCAGATAGCAAAGGCGTTTGGACTGGATTGGACATCGACATGTGTCGCGCCTTCGCTGCGACAATGTTTGGCGATTCGACAAAATTTAAGGTCACACCTTTGACAGCACAGCAGCGCTTTACAGCACTGCAGTCTGGTGAAATTGATGTGTTGGTGCGTAACACCACCCAAACCATGACACGCGATACATCCTTGGGTCTGCTTGGAGTGGCTGTAAACTTCTACGACAGCCAGGGCATCATGGTTCGCAAAGACAGTGGCATCAAGAGCGCGAAAGAGCTCAACGGCGCGACGATTTGCGTACAGCCCGGTACAACAACTGAGTTGAATCTGGCCGACTGGTTCCGCGCCAACAAACTCACCTTCAAGCCAGTTGTGATTGAAAAGCTTGACGAAGTGGTACGTGCTTTCGTGTCGGGCCGTTGCGATGCGTACACAACCGACAAGTCAGGTTTGGCATCTTCACGCTCGTCACTCGATAAGCCTGAAAACTATGTCATCTTGCCTGAAGACTTTTCGAAAGAGCCTCTTGGTCCTCTGGTCCGTCAGGGCGATGAGCAATGGTTCAACGTTGTGCGTTGGAGCTTCTTTGCGATGGTTGAAGCTGAAGAATATGGCATCACTCAGAAAAACGTCGACGAAATGCTCAAGAGCACCAACCCCAACATTCAGCGCATTCTCGGTGTGACACCAGGAATGGGTAAGAACTTGGGCGTGGACGAAAAGTGGGCCTACAACATCATCAAGGCAGTCGGTAACTACGGCGAAAGCTTTGAGCGCAATATCGGTAAGGACACACCGCTTCGTCTGGAGCGTGGTCTGAACCAGCAGTGGACGAAAGGCGGCATCATGTACGCCTGGCCAATTCGTTAATCACTGTTGACTTAAAGGGGCGATTGCACGGGCATCTGTCCGTGCTTCGCCCCGAATCATAATGAATCATAAAGATACTCCACCAGCGCAGCCGCCACGACGGCGCTTGTCCTGGAATGATCCGGGCGTACGTTCGGTCATCTATCAAATTCTGGCCGTTGCAATAGTTGGCGGCCTTGGTTGGTACCTTGTGCACAATACGATGCACAACTTGTCGGTTCGTAACATTACGACTGGTTTTGGGTTCTTGAGCAGAGAGGCAGGTTTCGCGATTGGAGAAACCCCTATTAGCTACACCCCAGCGGATACCTATTCTCGCGCGATTAGCGTTGGATTATTAAATACATTACGTGTCGCCGTGATTGGCATCATTCTAGCGACGCTGCTTGGCACGATCATTGGAATCGCGCGGCTTTCAAAAAACTGGTTAATCCGAAAAATTTCGAGTGTTTATGTTGAAGTCATGCGCAACATTCCTTTGTTGCTGCAGTTGTTTTTTTGGTACGCGATTATTTCCGAGACGATGCCAGGCCCGCGCAAAGCGTATCACCCGTTGCCAGGCGTGTTTGTATCTAACCGTGGAATTCAAATGCCCACAGTTCAGGGCGATGGCTTGGCCTGGCTCTTCGCTGGCGTCCTGCTAGCCATTCTTGCGATTATCGGTTTGAGTCGCTGGGCACGTCAGCGTCAAGCACGGACAGGCCAGATTTTTCCGATGGTTCGCTGGGCCATTGGTCTGCTTGTCATTTGCCCTCCAGTAGTTTGGCTTATGAGCGGAACAGGCCTCGCGCTCGAGGTGCCCGAGCTCAAAGGTTTTAACTTTGTGGGTGGCATGACGTTAACCCCTGAGTTCGCGGCGTTGTTATTCGGTCTGGTCATCTACACCTCAGGATTTATTGCCGAGGTTGTACGCTCTGGCATTCAGTCCGTTGGGCGTGGTCAGTGGGAGGCCGCAGGGGCGCTGGGTCTGAAAAACACGTTGGTGCTGCGATTGGTCGTTTTGCCACAGGCGCTGCGCGTCATTATTCCTCCAATGACCAGTCAGTATCTGAACATCACTAAGAACAGCTCTTTGGCCGTTGCAATCGGTTATCCGGATATTGTCTCGGT
>JACCDO011902139.1_pt1 | contig 21717 bp, 2 predicted proteins | sample 7446101 | NCBI WGS metagenome assembly JACCDO01 (sample SAMN15323440, study PRJNA562643) | freshwater metagenome | isolation source: river surface water | place: USA:Blue River Watershed | collected 2017-08-16
AATGATGTGTTCGCCTTCAACTTTGCAGCACTTTCGGATCGCACCCGAAGCTGAACACGCTGCGTTAAACTCATGGCTTTTAACTTTTTCTCAATTTTCTTAGCTTTTCTTTTTTCGATTTCAGATAAAGGATTGTGTCCATAAACTAGTTGGGGTTCTAGCGGAGATAACAAATTATTTGCTTGACTTACGGCGCGGTCACCTTTTAGCACACTCGCTCCTTTAATAGGAGAATGATTGAGCCCTTCGGTTTCAAAAGAAAATGTAGTAATATTAATGTTGTCACTTGATTGAGGTTGCATGTTTGCCAGCAGGGTGGACCGCACTTCTAAAGTGGATACCATCGAGTCCGTGAGAGACAACGCCTTCAGAGCTTGTTCTGATGCCAAGCCTGCTTGAAGGCGTTGACGCTCTCTCTGGCGAGTTGCAGCAATGTCATTAATTCCACCATCATGTGAAAATATGTCTTCCGAAGCTTGCTCAAAGGTAGGTCGAGGCTGCGGCAGTCTTGCCTCAATGGATTTAACTGACCCGCCTTGGGATGCGTCATCAGGAACAGCTGACTTCGACGTCATTTGCATTTCTGCTTGCTTTCTTTTTAATGCATCTTCCATTCTAGCTGCAAGCTTTAACTTGCGATTCATGAGCAACATGTTCATGCCATCATCAGCCTTCATTTGGCCTGCGGTGGTCATTGTTAAGGCCTCAGGATGCGCTGCCCTGTATGCGATATAAGCATTCCTCCAATCAGTACCTTGACCGCGATGCAAAAACTTGCGAGCATGTGTCATCATGTCTTGAGAATCATCTTCTAGTTGTAAGGAAGGTATGGTGGTACCACTATATCTCCAATGTGAGACAACTTGACCGTCTGTGCCTTTGAAGTTGGCCACCACCGGAGAGCTCAGAGCTTGTCGTTCTAACTGCAATTTGCGATCCTGTGCGATAGCCTCCGCACTTTTCTTGGGAGAAAAATTCAAAAAGTCAACATGCCTTTGTTGAAGACTGTTTGTACCTTTCTTCTTGTTCTTTACGTTCATCGAATCGTCTTTTACGAATTTGGTCCGTTGGCGAGCGGCTTGGGCTAAGGTGCCTTTCACGACAATATCCAGTGCCTGGATGCGTCGAGAGCGCAATTCCATTTCGCGACGTTTGCGCTCATTTCTGGCGTCTTCATCTTCATCTGAATAACCATCTTCCGATCCAGAGCCATCTTTGTCTAGCTCTGCAAGCAACCTTCTCGCTTCATTTTCATCCGAATCCGTTTCTCCGGTACTTTGATATAATTTTCCCTCTTTCTTCAACTTTTCATACAAAAACTTAATTTGCTGACTTTGCTGTTGGCTGATTGTTGTTCCAGTTTTGCGTTGGGCTAACCTTGCTAACGTCTCTGGTACCCGTGACATCACGCTATTGGGCACTGTCAAAAAATGACGACGCGTGGCAGCTTCGTTAAAGTCTACAAACATTTTGGCCTCATTATCAATATTCGTGCAGCACATGACTTCGTCTATCTTACGCAATTTTGGAGGGTAAGAAAGCGTATCACCAACACTTTCCAAGATCGACCATGCGAAAATGGCATAATATTCAGGGTTCATTAATTCTGCCCAGGTATCCAATACTTCAAAAATGGTAGCATAAAACTTTTTTTTGCTAATACATCTCAGCAGAGACCCTTCTGGCAATCCAAAATAATCCGGAGATGGTAGGATTGCAACACCATCAGGTGGTCTATACTTCTCCACGTCACCGAAGAAGAACCCATCATCATTCGTGGTGTGTGCAGGTGTTTGGCGCTTTGTTTTGCGACGCTGATCTTTTCCATAAGATATTTCATCCGGTGGCTCACCTGTTTCTAACTTCCAGTTCATATTTGCATACCTTAAGCCTTTTTCAATGTCTTTACAACCCGTCAGTGCAATATATAAATTCAAATTAAACCGAATGTAGCCACGCTTTGTCAGGAAATTTTCATCACGTTCGTTAGTTAAGCAACTCGGCAAGCAGAGATACCAAAACACTTGAAACACATCTTTTAAACCTTTATTGGTATGAAAAAGCTTCATTCGCTCTTCATTACGGCGCTGGTCATATAAATTCTCTAGAGGCGAGGAACCATTACCTTGCCCTCTGTTCAGCATGTGCATCCAATGCTCCAATTTGGACTCCAAGTCTTTTCTGTTATCAGAAGACATATCATACTTAGCTAGCATTATTTCGCATTTGGCAATCATTTTCCTAAGGTGTGTTTGATCGGCGCGCAGTCGAATGGTTTCTTTCTCCATATCCTCTAGACGAGCTTGTTCTTGCGCCTCCAACCTCGCCAAGTATGCACTACGCTCTTTCTCGGTCATTTTTGATAGCATTGCTTTCAGCAACTTTTCTTTTCGTTCATCTTCGCGCTCGGCATTCCGGATACTCTCCGGATCATTAGCATCGCGATTTCTGACGCCCGGTCGAAACATGTTCGTGACAGTTGATTCAATTACAGTCATGCGCCCCGCTGCTCGCTTCTGAGTGCGCAATTCGGGGAATAGCTCATACCCCATCTCTAAAACATTACCACCATGCACAATTCCACAGAAATCGTCATCGCTATTCGCAAGATCTGCGGTTGCAGATGGCCCGGATTCCTGTGTTCCTTGTGCCGCAGAAGCAATAGAATGTTCTGGTATTGACCCAATTGAAGGTAAGCCTGGTAAACTTACATCAAAATGGCTTGTCTGCTGCATTTATGGAAAGCCGTTCTATTAAGCTTACCAGAATTTTGATGTGGGATGTCCACCTATACTGATCGTTGTTGTCAATTGCCCACTTAAGTCCTGGGGTGCATCAGCAGTCTCGAGTCTCAGCCTTCAGTGAATAATTAATTGCGCTACGTCAATCATACCTCAACACGAGCCGATTTCAGCACGGCAACTCGACAAATGCACGAGAAACTAACCTGAGCAAAACCCGTACGTCGTACGTTCGAATGTGATGCGCCCATTGCTCGTCTTAACTACCACACTGTACCACACTGTAGCATTTGGAATTGGCAAGGATGTCGGATTGGTTTAATTCCGAAAATTGTTCCGGCGTTCCAGCTGTAGGATTAAGTTCGATGCCATATTTCATATGTGGAACAGTGGCCACCATCTTTTTGCTCTATGTGGCTTGGAATCTCTATGTAACTCGCAATACCGTCCGGCGTGGCATGAAAAGCATTGATGTTATATTGCCTATGTATCAATTTCCAGTATGGTATGTCATCACAGTCGGTATCATCATCGGAATAACGAACATCATTGGCATCCAACAAGAACAGATCTACACATCCATCGTGAAATGGGGTTTATATCGAGTAGCTGTGGATGGATTGGCAGTGTTTCTAATGCACAATGGAATTGGTATGCGAGCGCTTAGGCATGCTGTTATTGGGGGGCTCTTTTGGTCCACTGTTACATCCGGTACCATTCTGTTTGCGTACTTCGAATCAGGATACAAGGCCTACAGTTACACGACTATCACTTGGCTGGCTCTAACAGCTCTATTTTATTTGTGTATGTGGTTGATTCCACAGCGCTTTGTGCATCGGCGTCCGGCGATGGTGACGTACGCATTTTGGAATGTCGTAATTTTACTGTTATTTATAGCGGTATGTGTCTTCTTGGCACAGGAAGATGATTATGACATCGCCACTTGTTCAGTTGAAATAATTTTGAGTATTTGCTGGATGATGCAACCATTCATTATACTTTACACGGTGCGCCAGGATTCGCTCTTTTGGCAGGGCTTATATCGCAATCCCCAATACACTCTATTCGGCTATTCTTTTCGCGGAAATCCTATAAAGTCTTTTGCAAATAATCGTGGACCTGCCCTCAATGAGCCATTACTAGGCATATGGGACTTTGGAAGAGAAACAATGGGCATTCTTGCTGACAGCATAACGATGCTAGAAAAGAAGGTCGTGCCGATCATCCCCTTCTCTTTCATCGAAATCGATAATTCACGGTACTTTAGTGGTGGTACCGCGCGAGTATATCGTGGTAAATATGGGGCTTATAGTGTCGCGGTCAAATTTTTGTTTTGCTTGGAGCTTACCCCAGAGCGTGTAGCAGATTTTTGCGCGGAAGCTACGCTTCTCAATTCGCTGCAACATGACAATGTCGTGGGTTGCTATGGAGTGTCGGTGATGCCGCCGGCTATGTGTCTTGTCACTGAGTTTTGTTTGTATGGCTCACTCTTTGACTTTTTGCACAAGACTGACATGGTTGTGTCTGAATATCACGAAGGCAATAGCAGCAACACAGATGTTCATGGAAATAGAGGCCGTCTCGGCACTGGAAGCACACACGCTTGGACATCTCCTTCTGTGTCTTCTGAAAGCGGGGAAATGTCAAGTGGTAGCCCGGTTCGCAGCCGCAGTGCTTCTTCGCACAATAGTGATAGTCACAGAGATTCATTGGAAATTATTAACTCGAACGTAGGTTCAAAGCATATTCGCCCTATACTCGACTTGCCAGATATCAAGGAGGGTAACGAGACGTCTTTCGACCAAAGTGTTCCTTCCATTGCAACGGCAAGTACTCCTAAAGCACGACATAGTGAGCTTGCTTCTACTAATAGTTCCATAGTTGAGCATCGGAGCAAAGCTGTCCCCCACAATAACGACCGAAACGAGTCAGCAGACAGGACCCTGGACATGGCGCTGACTCTAGCACAGGTTGCAAAAGTGCCTACTATCGACAAAACATATAAAAATCAACGGACAGATAATTTTTCCGGATCTGACTCCGAAGGTATGCATAATGGAGCTACTTATGGGCCTGGATTGGCCCATCGCAATTTTCGTCGCAGGCGATTGGACAGTGCCGAGTATCTCATCGAGAAAGACGCCGAGCTAGATAATGCAGCGGACAGCCACAGCATGGGACACAGCTCTGGATCCGCAATTAACGAAACATCTGAGGCACAATTAACTACAAGACTCCTATCTACTGACCAAGAAAACGGTGGAGCAGATGTGACTGGAACGTTCGGATCCTTGAGTAATAGTGGTACTAGTGCACATGTAGTGTTGCGGAAGTTGAGTAGTATCATGAACGAGGACGGTACTGCTATGGGCATGGGTCCGCAGCCTGACGGGCATGCCCAGCATGTACGCAGTCTACGAGAATTAGCAAAAGAACTCCGTGAACACCGGGCAGTGCACTCTAGTGCCCATGATTCTGATGAAATCCACGCTGCTAGTAAACGCCTCGTTGAAGAGCGTTCCAATCAGTCTTCCCAGCTTTTGCCTGAAGCTGCCCAAAAGAATTGGAATGGAGGTATTTCCCTTCGACCAACATCTCCTATTGGTAGTAACGATGGCAGCAACCCGCGCCACATTACCCATCTTGCACCCGCTGCCCAGATTTCTGTTCCTGCGCGCGTGCGTTTGACGAGCTTTGGATTAGATGGATCAGCGAATGTCAGCTCTTATCTCGTAAGCAGCGAAGGAGGACGTGACAGCTCTGGTAGCGCTTACCGAAACTCGGGCTACGAGTCGAGTCAAGCCCAGATCAGCTTACAATCGCGCTCGCACCTTCCTTCTCACAACCATTTTCATCGTCCTAAAAAGACCATATTAGTACTCCCATTGAGCTTGCGTCTCCGAATGGCAAAAGATTGTTGTAGTGGTGTTGCCTATTTGCACGCTAATGGTTTTATGCACTGTGATATCAAATCCCTGAATTTCCTTGTGGATTCAGACCTGAATGTGAAGCTCTCGGATCTCGGCGAAGCGCGCTCTTCGTCACAGGCATCGCAAGACTTTCGACTATTTCCGTCCAACATCAGTTGGTCAGCCCCTGAGGTATTGTCAGAGCAAGCTACTATTACAGCAGCTGCTGATATTTGGTCACTAGCCATGGTCATTGTGGAAATACTGACTGGGGAGGTGCCGTTTGACACACAGGACTGGCGTAATCTCCGGATGGATACGTTTTTGGGACGATTGCGTGAAGGACAACGACCTTATATACCTGCATCTATCTCAGATCAATTCCCTTGGTTACCAAAGTTGATTGGTGAGGCATGGAGATTTTCAGCTGCTGAGCGATGTGACAGTATTCACATGCTGGATGTGTTCACGGCGCAGATTCAAAGTGGCTTCGCTTATCAATCTAAGTGATATTGTATTTATTATTACTTTGACATAAAATATTGTAAAGAACGTACAAACAATACATTTTATACATTAAAAGAACTTTCTGTTGACAAAAAAAAATGTTAATGATAGACTATTACGGACTTCCGGTGTCGTGCAGAGGGTTGTAGTCCGATCCGCGCTCGGAGTCTTTGGGAATATATAGTGACAGGTCGCGCATTTCCATTTCAACCAGATTTGTCTCTAATGGCTGCACTTTTTTGTTTCGACTAGGCTTGTTGCCTCCTGCCAGTCCAGCATTATCTAAGAATATATCTTTTGAAAACTCATCATCAGCTTCGTCACTGATGTAGGAGTCATTTCCGTCCAATTCGCTGCTTCCTCCTGATCCGAATCTTGAAGCGGGTCCGACATCACTTGAAGCGCGATCTTCAATTGCATTGCAACCAACTACTCTGCTCTTGCTGAGTAGCTTGTGAGCAGTCTGATAGGCTTCAGACTCTAGGTCATCGAGGCCGGTGTAAGCTGGATCACTGGAAGTATGATCGTACTGTACTTCTCTCGGAAGTTCAGCGCGCGCTTGCAAAAGTCGCTGCATACGTTTGTTAGGCGAAGCCTCGATGTTACGAGAACCATCTCTGCTTTTTAAAGAAGCACTTATTGATACCTGCGACATAGTTATCGTCGAATCTGCAACTACGGTCTCTCTTTTGCGGTGTGATGCTATGATTGATTGAGAGTCACATTCTAAGCGCAAATCTTCCAGCAATATTTTCCAAACAGCTTTTTCGCACTCGTTCGCCAGTGATGTTGCTAAAGTCTCTGGTGTAATAACATCACTCGTCGTATCCTGGTTTAAGGAAGTAAGCCTTCTATCTCTCAATGATATCGTACTAAAACGCGGTTTCAACATCCGATCACTTTTAGCCTGATTTTTCATATCCAAAACCTGAAATTCTAAGTTGTCTTTTACATCCTTGCCACGCATGCACTTCCATAGAGCCCACCGGCTGAAAAAATAATCTTCGTCCTTCTTTAAGGAATTAGCGTTGTCACACTCGACGGAATGCACCGAAACCGAATTCGTATTCAAAATAGAATACTCGGGTTTGTCTGCTAAGTATGATGACATCCAAATATCTTGGCTGGCTTTCCGTCGCCATCCCTTCGTATGCAAATCCAAGATCAAGTCAACATAGTCAGCATAGAATGCACCCATCTCGGACTTAGCCGATGCCTGAAGAGCTTCAATCGCTTTATTCAGAGCAATACTGAATATTGGTCTACTGCTTGACAAGTCGTTCATACCTTATCAGCATCTGCTTTTGCATTGCGGAGCGGTAAAAGTCTTTGACATTGTGGGCCGTGGGTCACATTTATTTACACATTTAATTTGGTCAATGTCACAAGCGGAACGAAAAAAAAGTAAACTTTGCGCTTTGATTGACTGGAAGTTGCCAATAACGGGTCTAAAACGGGCTCTAGTGCATAAATTTAATCTCATTTTTGAGTCTTTTGGGATCAAGTGTGCATTTTTATAAGTAGAAAGTGGATTTGCTCACGCATGAGTGCGGTTTACATGCAGGGAGTGATCCTCTACTTGCTGCTATGGCTAGCAGCAGCGTCTGCTGTATCTTTCTCAAAACACGGTAAGTATTTGGACGACAGAGCTATTAATGTTGCAAATGATTGTAGCATCTGTATCAGACAACTAACCTTTCGATCATTTCTTCTTCACAATGCTGTGCCTATTAAAATAGGGTTGTTCTGGGGAGGTAATGCCGCGATTGACGCAAGCATTAGTATGGAGAATATATGGCAAGATATAAATAGTGCTACTGTCTTAATAAATTTGGGTATTGAGCGTGAAGTCTTAATAACATACACGATTCAGGTAGAATCGATCAAAAGCGTATTATTGGCGCTGCCACTTCCTTCAGAGAACAATAAAGATATTTTACAAGTGCGCGCTGTCATAGATGACGTGCCTTATCGTGCTTCCAGTAGCTTTGCTTCTACCTATTTAACGGAGCAGCGCACTTTCAGCGAACTGACCAACACGTTCACAGTAACTTTACCTGCCAGCGTCGTCATTCCAGTTGGAAATAGCACCACAGGGGGACACAGGCTCAAGTTGCAATGGAAGAAGACTGGAACTCAAGTGCAGCAATGGCGTATTTCAGCGCCGAACCTTGGTTCAGGATATTCGTTGGCTTCACTTGCCGACCATGAGCGAGTGTGGTCTGCACATGCGACAAACGACGCAGTTCTATATAAGAAAAATGTCTGGGCAGATTGCACTGAAAAAGTTGAGTTTTACTTGGAGAAAGATGCTGACGTCCTTATCGGTTATTCAATGAATGTTCAACCACAAATATCTCAATTTGTAAAGGATAGGAAATTGGAGTATGTGACCGCGCGCATAGTCCTAGACTCAGTGCCTTTTACAGAGGGCAGCGAAACCCACAGCACGGGACCTTGGAATCCTTCGTCTGGCTGTTTAAATGGCTACTTGTCTGTCCGCCTTACAGCTGGTTTGCACGTTGTACAATTGCAGTGGCGCAGGATGGGAGATATTTTCAAGAGTTGGACGAGCAACCCAACGTATCTGGATGGATTTGCCAGTTCCAGAAATTTATTTGTGTTGCAGGAAAAATATGTCGTGCCAACCTTTGTGGATCACTCGCGCTCCATTATCACAGCTTCTGGGCAATGGCACACAGTAAATAATCAGGTGAAAACATTTACCCTTGTGAAGCAATCAGCTGTGCTAATTGATTACGCTTTGCCTGTTTCTCAATATGAAAATCCCAAATTAAGTTCAGCACTATGGGATAAACTTCAGACTGTAGAAGCACGCTTGATGATCGATAACCTGCCTTACAACTGGGGTCGTTCTACAATACATCAAGCTGGAGGAGAATCCGGGGTTCTTTTCGCTCAACTTGGACTTATATTAGAAGCGGGCACTCACACTGTATCATTGCAGTGGCGCTCAGATAGTGTAGCGTGGTCCGTGCTTAATGATTTTGACCGTGGTTATTCGCACGGTGAGCGCTTGTTGGTCATCATCACCTCGGAAAATTCTGCACCCAAGATTTCTTTGCCCTATGACTCAGTCGTGGTGAACGAAGATGAACCTCTGTCTATTCTCGGCAGTACTATTTCTGATATAGATAGTCAATTAGCTTCAGGTATGTACGTAGAACTGAATATCACGGTTGTCAGTGGACATGTCTTGTTCCCTGGCATACCGCTGTTGGCTCAAGGAATTTCAGTATATGTTGCTTCGGATTCAAGTGGACTCACTAAGACTGTCTACCGCACCTATGATACAATTGAGAATGTTAATATCATTATCGCGAATATGACGTATGTCCCACCTTTAAATTGGTTCGGTGAAGATCGCCTGACTTGGTCTCTATCAGATCTTGGTAACACAGGGTACAGTGATAGTACCGCATTAGTTATTACAGCGAGCATTGTCATTACTGTCAATTCAGTTGATGATCCATTCACGCTCATTTTACCCTTAAATGCATATTTCTATGAAGATGATGCAGGAGAGCCTTTCGAGCCTTTCATTTTGGAGGATTCGGACAGTCCTAATAGCGACTTTCGAGTGGAACTTGCCACATATTGTGGCCGCGTGAGTGCAGGAACTATTGCCAATCCACTTTTCCGCAACCTCTACACCGTACATATGGGTGACATTGCAGGAGATCATGCGTTAGACTTTCAAGGTCCTTACAGTGCAGTAGTGGAAGCGTTAAAGAATATATCTTACATCGGTAGAAAGGGGTGCAATACCCTGCGTCAAAGCGAATTCTTGACATTGCGTGTCATCAACATGGACAACGTCGCTGATAATGTCACTAATATTATCAATATAGGATTGTTATCGAAAAATAATGCACCTGAAATTGTTTCTGAAAGAAATCCAAGATGGCAGTTATCGGGACTGAAGCTCAAGCCATCACGAGACCACACGACGTCTACATTCAAAACATACCAGCGCAATAGCCATTCAAGCAACGATGGAATGGTTATATCAAGCAATCCCATTACAGTCTCCAACCAACAGCGTGTTGCTTCAAGTAGCGAGCTCACAGTATTTGAAGGCGAACATGACACATACATGCTGGCTGTACAATTTAGCAAGATGCGAGTATCCTTGGTGAGTTCGTCGTATGCTCCCTCAGCCGGGCAGTTCAGCGCAACTCTCGTGTCAGCCTCGCCTATCTTTGACAATACAGCAGACTCGTCGTTAGTATATAGTTGCAGTGTGGATGACCAGCTTGTGAAGGCAACGGTTTTATCCGCGACTGCAGTCCGCTGTTTGCTGGATTTATCTGTGAATACTCCTCCAGGTAAAGGTGCCAATCGAATTGCATGGATATCTGTTAAAATGACCTCAAGTAATGATCTTAATCACGTAGAAAGCGAACAAGAAAGTAACTTTTTGCCGTTGTATGTGCGTGAGCAACCTCGCATCACCAACATCTATCCCACTTGCTTGTTCTCGGCTGCGCGGGAGATTTTACAGTTGGTTGTTGATAATGCTGCCCCTGTTCAGAAATGCTATTTCTCGTGGCGTCAGACAGCTGTGAGCGCATCAGCAAGTCCAGAACTAATTAATGTAGAAGTCAATGCTTATGTTGACTCAGGCAAGATGTTTTGCGAAGCACCTGTATTCACGAGAATTTTTGTAGACCAAGCTGGTGGAAGCGTGGCTATGCTGCGGTTGGGTAGTTCCAATAAAGCATTCCTTACTGCCGAAATCAAACTTCAAATTATTGCTTACCCTGAGCTCTTGAATGTGCCATCGGTGTTAGTTCAAGAAGTTGGTGCAGATTCCCGCGTGCCTTACACGCACGTTGTTCGCGCTACTGGGATGTGGAGTCAAACATGTTCCAGCGATATAAAACCAATGTGCTTATTTGCAAGATATTCGCAAGGGTCATATATTGTAGTTCAAGAGTCTGAACCCCTGTATTATAGCGATTCTTCTGTCGAATGTGTGCTTCCAGATGGCCGCACCATTCAGGGTTCACAAGCCTGGTTTTCCTTGCACTTCCGAGACCATCAAAGCAATCGCGTGAAAGTAGACATGCCTAGCATGCTTGGGACAGCTCCTTTAGGTGCGTTGGACATACATGTGGACGCCCTGTATCCAACCAATTTAATGGAGGCAGACGAGCTAACTCTCCTCGGGCAACATTTTGATTTGTATATACCACACAGTGATAGTGAGGCGACATTGCAGTGTATTTTCAAAACCGCAGATGGAAGTGCTGAATCTAAAGCTACTATCATTTCAGAAGCATTGGCCATGTGTACGGTCCCTATAGGGGCAATAGGAGATGTTTATCTACTTCACACAGACAAAAATGCCAATACCGGTAGCATGGTTCTGACTAGAAGTAAAACACTTTCTGTTATTGTGTTGCCGAAACTGTTGGATCTCGAGCTAAATGCGCAAATGGAAAGCTTGTTAACATCGATTGGATTTAAAGCCGGTTCTATGCATGAGTCTACAGTCTTAGATGGCCTGATAGCGACAGATTGTGATATTAAGCGAAATCCATCGTGTTTGGAACCTACAAAAACGGGTGTCGAGCCTCTGGTTGAACCCATTTCCCGCAAAGCTCATGTATATAATCCTAAAGTAGCTTCCATTTATCCTGATAGTGGTCTCATGACCGGTGGTTTGCTCGTGCAAGTCACTGGTAGTGAGTTTCAGAAGCCCGAAATAGATGAAAATGGACATTTATTACCTGGCAGTGCCTTAACGGCTTGTAAATTTGGTACTCATATTGTTCCTGCTGAAGTAGTGAGCAGCGCTTTGCTTCAGTGCGTCTCCCCCACGGTTTCAATTAGCGGGATGGTCGACTTCGGTGTTCTGATAAATGGTCAGCAAATCCTGCATAGCAGCGATAGTGCACTGACTTTCCGTTACTTTGGTAATGCATATATCGTCTCGGTAACTCCTGCATTTGGCAGTTCCGAAGGTGGAACAGTGGTGCATATTTCCGGATTTGCATTTATGGCTGTAGAAAACGTCCTCTGTTCTATTGGGATGCAAACGAGTGTAGCGAGAGTTATTGATACTGAAACGATTGAATGCAAAACTCCTGCTGCTTCTGGCGAAATTGGACCTGTAGGTGTGGGTCTGTCGTTTGATGGCTACTTCGTTGTATCGGATGATGTTGTCTTTACTTATATGACCCCTTCCAAGCTTTTGTCTTTAAGTCCGACCTCGGGAGCTATACAAGGTGATACAAAAGTCACTATTACTGGCTCAGGATTCTCGTCTGACAGTGAGTTGGAGTGCATGTTCGGTTTGCGCTCGGTCCCTGCGGTGTTCTTAAGCTCAACGGAATTGAGATGCTATAGTCCCGCTCAAATCGCGGGCATTGTGCCAGTATCGATTGTTGAGAATGGTATGACAATCGCCAACGACAAGGTTGAGTTTTTGTATTTGACCTTACCTGTAGTAACTTCTGTTTCGACAGGTGTTGGCTCTATGGATGGCGGGTCCAAAGTAGTCGTATCTGGAGCCGACTTCCTGGTGTCTGCGTCTGATAAATCCTCAGTGTCGGCAACTTGTCACTTTGGAGATAATAGCAGCCCCGCAGAAGTGCTGAGCGACTCTACTTTGCAGTGTGTGGTGCCTGCCTCCATGGTTGAGGGTCTTGTGGATTTTTCTGTTACCATCAACGGTGACAAGGCATCTAGCGATTCTGTGAAGTTCCGATATATGGATGCGGTGATGGCTTTGTCGTGCTCACCAAAATATGGTAGCGTGGCTGGTGGCGACTCTGTGCTAGTGCAAGGTCTCTCGTTTGCGGGTACCGCGAACGTAATGTGCCAATTCGGCAGCGTGTCCTCGCCCGCTCGCGTTTTGAACAGCACGGCGTTGGAGTGCGTTTCCCCAGTTAGTGAGAGCGCTGGTGCAGTGTATCTCGGCCTATCTTTCGACGGCATGTTGGTGCCCTCAGACGTTCAGTTCACGTACATGACGCCCTCGGATATCACTTCGATTAATCCCTCCAGTGGTTCGACTCGCGGCAACACGACGATCACAGTACAGGGCTCAGGATTCTCGTCTGACAGTGAGTTGGAGTGCATGTTCGGTTTGCGCTCGGTACCCGCTGCATATGTCAGTTCTTCCGAAGTTACATGTGTGAGCCCACCTAATGCCGTGGGTCCAGTGCAGGTAGCGGTGAGCGTAAATGGGGTCCTTTCCTCGCAAATTTCTTACAACTTTGAAGTTTTGAATTCTTCCGAAATGCCAACAATTTCTGCTCCTTCGAGCAGCAATACGCTGCAGGTTCTATCGGTATCCAAGTTCGTTTCTTCCATAGCAGGTGGGTCTGTTGTGCGCATCTTTACTTCTTCCTTCGATTATGTGCCCGTTTCAGAAACTTATTTTTGTTATTTTGGTGACCATGCATCAGTAAGTGGTATGCGAATCAATTTTAACGACCGGGTTAGTGATGAGTTTGTAGCATCTTCTTCTGGTATCGAATGCCGCATCCCTTCTGCTCCTACTGCAGCCACCGTACCTTTCTCCGTCAAAAATACTGACGGCACCGTGTTATTGCCGGACACCGATTTCAGTTTCTTGTTACAACCGTCCGCGCTGGATCCAATTCGATATTTGTCGTCAATGCATCCATTAATGTTGTTCATTCATACAAATATAGTAGGTAAATACCTAAGCATACAGTGGGATTGTGTAGTAGATGATATTCGACGTGCGCCAGCCTACGTTCTCGATGGAGGATGGGTAACTTGCGACATTTCCGGCGTTCTCCATCGGGCAAATTCTACTGTAAGAATCACAGATATCAACAATGATCTTCGTACAAATACGCTTGCATTAAATAATGCAATGGAATTAGAAAAAGGGGGAGAAATTTGGACAAAATATCATTTGACAGATGTATCTGCTACAGATGCGATTGTGAATGCCCGCAGTGTATCTCCTATCTCCGATGCGGATACCCTCCCTTCTACTTGTGATTACCAATTGAATCCCAATTATAGCGATAGTGTTGCAGTTAGTCCGCAGTGTCTTCCTATAAGTAATTACACCGCCACCGTTATAGCGGCCAATCGCGCGACACCGCGAGGTGCCATGCAAAATTTGTTTTTTAAGAAGTCGAGCAGCCCCCCTCGAAATCTCGCCGCCGCACTTGGTAATAAGGCTGAAGAATTCAGTGCTAAAGGTCAAAGAGAAAGTAGTCAGCAACAATTGTTCGGCTTTAACAGCGGCTCAAGCATTAACATTCCTGAAAGCAGCCTTGGTGTAATGGGTTCTTCTGACTGCTTCATTGGTTCTGGCTTAAATCGAGCGGCATGTCTTACCCTTGCTGCTGATGCTGGTGCTTTTGTCTCTGAAGATGCAGCGGTTCGCATAGCGCGCGCACCAGTCGCTGCAGTTACAACAGGCATGTTAATCGACTCCGTAGTTCCCTATAAAGATTTGGATCCTAGTAACGGCACCTGGGTACATGTCACAGGTCGGAATTTCTTATACAATGTCACGGAGTGTTTATTGAATGGAGATTCTGATGTTATGGCTTCGTCTGTTGTGTTGAGCTCGACTTTTATGTATTGTTATATTCCCAGCCGTGCAAGTATGCGCGCTGCCTCCGTAATTTTGTCACTGCGCGACACTTCAAGCATGAACGCCACCCATAGCATAAACTCTGTAGAGCTGTTTTATGTTACTCGAGAAGCGCAATTTTTCCCGCCAGTTGCCACGACGGCTTTTTACGATGAAAATGCAGATTTGGACAAAATATCAAGATTAGGAGCTCTTGATGCTGCTATCTCGGGTCAACCGCGAACCCTAAGAAACATGAATTCCACGAAAGTTTGTTTGTCTGAGAGTGGATGCTATTATAATCCGATCAGCGATCCTATTAGTGTCGCTTGCGATTCAGTTATTTCATCTGTATGGGCGTCCTATCTGGTACTTAACGATGATCTACTCCGTGGAAACTCCACCTCTTGGTTAACATCGCCTATCGATTTTACCGCTTGTCGTGATAAAAATGTCACATTTCAAGACTTATTAGCCTATCAGTATTCATCTGGATATTTGGCGTCAAGTATAAGCGACAACTCTGCTAGTTATGATGTCAGTACAATTCAAATGCCAACCACATTGTCTACTTTAAACATATCGGGATCCGGTTTGGGGGCAAGTCTCGGCAAGGGTTCTCGTGAGGTTTTGTTCACTGTAGTAACGAGCAAAGTTATCAACGAGAGTTCTGCGGGTGTTTTCTTTTACAGTGCAGGATTTAATGTAAAGAACAGATGGTGTCATCGAATGGCGGGAGAGTATACCAGAGAGTGCATCGTTGTAGAGAACACAAAAGCGGTCTCACATACATCCTTACATTGTCCTTTGTACAATAATTTGCCTCCTGGAGTGTATTCGTCGGAACTTCTTATTGATTGTAAAGCAAGTGTAGCGAATCGAACTATTGAGCTCGTTCCTTTCATGCATCATGCTGCAGTTGGTGTAGAACTGTTCAATTCCAAAACAAACTCAGATAATGTGTTGGCCCAGCAGTTGCCACGTGTAGCTGACTTAAAGCCTGCGCAAGGCCCTACAGTTGGTGGTACAAAGCTTTATATTTCTGGTCGTAATGTTGAATCTATCGATGCTTGTCGCTTCACAACCTTATTTTATGATGGCGAAAGTACGTCAAAATCAGAAATAATTTCAGTACCTACCACAAAAGATGAACAGGGTCATATCTGGTGCAGTGCTCCTCGCGTTACATACGCTGGGCGAGCCTCTATCGATTTCTCTGTGAACGGCAAGGTGTGGCTTATCGGAGGCATGACTTATGACTACTACATCACTCCGATGGTAAGCGCTGCATTGAACATCGACGAATCTGGCACAGTAAATGTGCTTGGATATATGCTGCCAATTTCTTTTGAGAGTTTCTGTCGCTTGACATTTTCGAATGATCTAGTAATGACCCTTGCGGCTGAAATGCTTTCAACGACTAATTTACGCTGCGGCTCAGTGCCATACCACGTGTTCTCAGTCGTTATGCTCAACAAAGTCGAAGTCAGTTTTAATGGTCAGGATTACTTGGAGGCTCCAATGTCGCCCCGTGCAAGGCTTATGACCAATGCCACAGCCTCCATTTCGTTGATGGATATTAAAGTGGTTTCCATTTCTCAGTCTGTAGAGCAACTCACCCCAAAAGAGAAAAATCCTGTCATGTACCTTCGGGCTTCTCAACTGCGTGCAATTACACAAATTCCTCAAATGCAAAGCATGTTTTGCAATGGAAACGATACCTTAGTAGTACCTTTCGATACATTTGCTGCACGACAAGCTGTTCCTTACAGTTGTTTGTTGGATGGTAAAAAAGCTGGTCGGGCCATCTTTGTAAGCGGTAATAGCCTTGTTTGTCCAATCCCATCCAAGCGACCTGGTACCTACGAATTGCTAATTGTTGCTGATTCCACATACGACGAGTCCGATCCGGATCCTATCACTGAAATGCCCCGCATTGTGGAGGTACGTTGTTTAAACAATCCTATTATTCGGTCAGGTGCGGTTTCTATGGACAACCATGGATCTCAAGTGTTGACTTTTTTAGGCATGAATTTAATGCCTGCCACAGAATTTTGGTGCAATATTGGCGACTTTGCCGCACAAGCAAGCATTATTTCACAAAATAAGTTATCTTGTGTGCTTCCCGCGATCTTACCAGCTATTCATAATGTCACTGTCACAGTTTCGCAAACTCATGAATTGTTTCATCTGATGGTTTGCTTTACCGATGACCTCTTGGTAATGGGGGGCAACTTGACAAACGATTTGTCTGGCTGTATAACAGAAAATTCTGGTAAAATGAATACGGCACTTTTTGCATCAAAGAAAGAACCTGTTCGGTTCATTTCGAACTCAACGCAAAGTATTACCATGATTTCACCGCGCATCGGATTGACAGATCGCCCCACGGTACTTGATGTGTTCGCTCCCAATATCTATCCAGGCCAATATTACGAATGCCTTTTCGGAGAGAACTCAGAATCTCTACAATCAGATGATGTCACGTCAACTCCTGCGCTCGTTGTAGCAAATGGTAGATTGATTTGCAATACCCCTTCAAATGGTGTTGGTCAGAGAAACGGCACTACATTCGAACGCGTGAGACCTGGTAATATGACTGTAGGTCTGCGGTCGTATCATGGCGAAAGGTGGTGTTGTAGTTGGTTTGCTTTTAGTGCAGCGTTGAAAATCGTTGCAATTGCACCTAATGTTATTCAGCGTGCAGGTGGTAATATCGTTATATTTACTGTCTCTGGGTTGCAAACATACGACATATATCTACACGCAGATTTGATGTGCAGCTTTGGCACTATCAAAGTACCCGCTTTCCGGAACGGTAACAGTACTGTTTCTTGTGTAACACCGGCTATTGCAGATACGGCCATTAGTGTGTCTTTGGGATCACAGCAGTTAGTCATGTCAAATACGCTGACTATCGATGTTGCGCCTTCCACTTACAATGCACAATTGGTGCCTTCGCATGGTTCATATCGTGGCGGCACTAAAGTCGTGTTGACATTACCTGATGCGCTGATCGCTAAATTTGTCAAACCCACCCTAGCTTTTAGCGGCATTGACGCTGCAGATTCGCATTACAGTACAGAACCCTCAGTTGCATCAAAGAGTGTTATCACGGCAGTTGTTCCTTCAGCGGTGCATGAAGGGCCGGTGCAGGTCACCATCTATGACCGTGCCTTTGTAAGCTCGCGTGAGTCCCAAGTGCCGATATTCACTCTAGCGACATACATGTACGAGAAAACAGCGACTGTGGGACAGATTACGCCGAACAGCGTAACACACAATAAGTCAGTCGACCTTATTGTCCAAGGCTCATTCTTTAGAGACTCTCCACAACTGGCTTGCGTTCTGAATCAAGGAAATTTCGCAGCTAATGAAAATCGTCGCTTTGTAGTTCGCGCTCGCTGGTTAACAGACACTATGATCATGTGCAGAGTAAGCGCTGAAGCAACTGCAACTCTCAGTAGTCCTATCAATGTCCGAGCATGCAATAATTGTTATAGAGATCAAGTGAACTCGGAATATCCGACCGTTCCCAATATCCATGGCATCTCCGGAGATGTATCCGAATCCAGCGCCATGCTGGATGTGAGGTCTGTGTTTCACTTAGTTTCAGTAACTCCAATGCGTGGCTTCACTCGTGGTCGCACGCCTGTCACGCTCGTCTTCCAGAATAATGTGGCAGGTCCTTTAAAGTGTCGCTTTGGTAACGCTCCATTGCAAGTAGCTGTGCGCATCGAAAAAGTTATGCCATCTGCGAGCTCCGTTGACGCGTCAGGAAATGCTGCAGCTCGACCACAGAGCCGTGAAAGTCATACATACATGTGCACAGCTCCTGACTACGCAGCCGGAGTGGTCTCATTGCAAATTGTTGACGAAGGACTAACTGTTTTAGCAACGGTGGAATATGAATATGTAGACATGCCTGTGGTTGATGCTTCGCTAGGGCCTGCTATTATTTTGGCCTCCTCTGACTCATCGCTTTTCGACATAAAGCTAATTGGGTTGACGCAGTCTACTTCGCAATACTTGACTGCTAATGTCAGGCAAATGCAAGGTGCCGGTGCTATTGTTGGAAACTGCGTTGCAACTCTTCAAGGTTTGCAATGCAGCGCTACTTCGACAAAAAGCGACTCTTCACTATTCGTAGACATCAGTGTTAATCATGGAGTAGACTATGTACTCAGATTTACTACGGTGCAGATTGTACCGCGTATGGAAGTACTAGCTCTCCGTCCGTTCTATCTTTTTAGCAATGGAGGCTCATTTATTGAGTTTCAGGTTTTGTCCACGCGCTCTCCATTCGGACTGGTCTGTGAGTTCAAGACAGTTTATGGGTCGGATCCTGAGCGGCTCCTGAGCAGCACAGCACGATTCCCACTTGATCGAAATAATCAAAAAATTATAACTGTCGCTGCATCGACAGTAAATAATAACACGATGTCTTGTATATCTCCAATTCTGCCCTCTGGTAAAGACAACACAGAATTGCGTATAATTCAAAACGGATATTTGACTGTTTTTGGTCCGATGTCTTTAGTTGTACATCCTGAACCATTGGTGGTTAAAGTGTCACCGCTGGTCATCGTTACGGGAGTGCCTACGGCGCTTTTTGTGACGTTCCGCATGCCCATCATTCCATCAATATTCGAATGCGTTTTAGTTGGTGGAATATCTAATACCACAGTTGCAAAAGCCCCATTAAAATTCGTTAACTCGACAACCGCATCCTGTAATATTCATCCGTTGCAAAGTATGGATGAAATGTCACTTAAAATTGTGCAATTGCGGAATGCAATTGATGCTAGAGAAAAAATCAGCAGTATCGAAGGCTCAAAAATGCAAGTAATAAATGCCCCTGTTGATTTGAAAGTAAATGTGACTGCAATACTGAGCTCTGCGTACACTTACGTCAGTGTGCGTTCAAATGCGTGTCAATTGCCTCCATATGCATACTGCCAAAGTGTTAAACTCACGGAAGGAACTCAACGCCTCAGCACTGTATCTCAGTCATCGTGCGAGTTAATTTGCATTGTTACTCCATCGTTTAACATGCAATCCATGGCAAGGCAACTTCGTTTCTCTGTCTGCCCTTCTTGGGAAACTTCTTGTCAACACCCTTTGTTAGATACAGTCTTCAGCATCATCACTGGTGTAACCATTGTTGCTTTATCTCCTGCTCGAGGTAGTGTATTAGGCGGAAATATGGTAACACTCCATGGATCCGGGTTCACAAACGAAGGCTTATCGTCCTTGGAGTGCGTGTTTGGCCGAGCTGCAGAGCAGTATTTTGCTGCAAAAGTAGTTGTAGAAAGTCCAACAAAATTGCATTGTCAAGGCATTCCAGCCGGCAAGCCTGGTATGTCAGCTGTTCACTTACGTGCTCACAATTCTATTGTATTGGGAACTTCTTATGTCGAATACGAGTATCTACCCTATTTATCTACAGTGAATGTGTCCAGTACTTCAATAAGCGCAGCAGGCGGTACTGGAATTACAATTACTACCCGCACATTGACTGGAAATGGGCCTTTTGAGTGCCGATTTAAGGATTTGTTTGTACCTGCGGTAATGATGAATGATACTGCATTGTTTTGTCGATCACCAATACTCTCTAGAGAGTATTTGTCTGAATCGGTGGATTTTTCCGTTTCTGTTAACAAGGTAGATATCAGTATACCTATAGATTTCCAAGCTTTATCTGCGCCTGTCGTTTTGTTTGCAGATCCGCTGGTCTTTCAGGCATTTCAAGATGTAAGCTTTACGTTTATTTTTGATTACATCGTAGATAATTCGATGGACTTACATTGCGCAATCACAAACATAGATCGGTCAACTAATGTAAAACGTGTTTTTATGGGGCGAATGTCCTATGATGGAACTGTTGTAGCTATGTGCACTGTGCGCAATGAGCAAGGTAGCACACTTGTCTCTAAAGGTTCTCTTCAAGCAGGTAATTACAATTTGACACTTTCTCAACTAGGCACCGAATTCTTTCATATGTTGGTTGCAGCAAATATGAGAACCTACGTAAATAGAGTATATCCGCTATCAGGATTTTCATCAATGAGCACCGCTATCACCATTACTACTTCTGCTACTATCGAGACTTCCGCTGTGACACGATGCTGCTTTGGCACCAATGGCATTAATGAAGATGGTTCAAAAAAGTATGTTTATGCTGCAGCAACTGTGGTTAGCAGTAATGAATGGCGCTGTTATACGCCCATTTTGAAAAGTATGATTGATAGTCCTGCCAGGTTAGCAGTTGGCCTCTCTGTAGGTGCAACGAATAAAGAAGGTGCATGTGAAGAGGCAGGATTTTCTTTCGATGCCTACGCTCTTCCCAGTGTGCTTTCTGTGTCTCCCACATCAGGCCTAAACACTGGTGGTACTGCCGTTGAAATAACATTTTCTGCAGGAATCGGAAGTACTCATGCTGCTGGCTTAAGTAGTATGCTAATTTATTGTAGACTTGGCAGTGAAGGGTATGCAGGACAAATGCTCAACGAGCATACCCTCTTATGCTTCACACGGGACTCTAAAACAGGATTTGTCGATATTGAAGTATCCGTCAACGGTATCGATTTTATCAGCATTGGACACGAGTTTGAGTTTCAACCATTGGGTACCCTTGACAAGCCGATTCCTTTCCCTGTTATTGAGCCTGTGGTCTACTATGTTATGCCAAAATACACCCCTGCAGGCCTGTCTCAGACAGTTAAAGTTTATGGAGAAAAGTTTATGGCCGGAGCTACATGTTACATTGGATCTAGCATTGCTTTGCTTTCCACCGTTCAAAGTCAATCCGAAATTGAATGTGTTATGCCTGTCCATATTCCTGGCAAGGAGTTCTTGACTGTTCGCAATCCTGGTTCAGAACCATCTGTAATTCTTGAGATCACTTTCATTAACCCAGCTTCTGTGCAAACTGAAGCCGGCGCAGGCGTTGTTCCTGCTTTTGGAC